>OJEM01000089.1_pt1 | contig 23642 bp, 25 predicted proteins | sample 1593651 | NCBI WGS metagenome assembly OJEM01 (sample SAMN05416819, study PRJEB24817) | seawater metagenome | isolation source: Sea water | place: Canada:Atlantic | collected 2013-07
ACGAGATCCTCTCTGGTCTCGTGGGCTCGGAGATGTGTATAAGAGACAGCGATATGGCACATCCCAAGATTGGTAATCTGGCACCCAACTTCAAACTGCCCGATCAGGACGGCAATCCGGTTGAACTGAAATCCTTCAAGGGCAAGAACCCGGTGGTGATTTTCTTCTACCCCAGAGCGCTCACCCCGGGTTGTACCACCCAGGCCTGCGGCATTCGCGATACCAGGGCTGAACTGGAAAAACGTGGCGTGGTCGTCTTTGGCATCAGCCCGGACCCGGTTGCCCGCTTGCCCAAGTTTATCGACAAGCATGATCTGAACTTCACCCTATTGTCCGATGAGGACCACGCCACCGCGGAGAAATATGGTTGCTGGGGAATGAAGAAGTTCATGGGTAAGGAATTCATGGGGCTCATCCGCACTACCTTTATCGTCGGCAAGGACGGCAAGCTGCTGAAGGTAATGGACAAGTTCAAAACCAAGAGCCATCACGAGGATCTGCTGGCAGAGCTGGACGAACTGGGAATCTAGGAAGCCTCTGCATAACAAGGGGCGCAACCGCGCCCTTTGACCGCTATCAGTCCGCCTGCCCCCTCTGCTCTGCGGTGTCCGGATAGTCAGCCTGACTGGGCCAGGCGTTGATCACCGCCTTGATCAGGGTGGCCAGGGGAATGGCAAAGAACACACCCCATAGTCCCCACATCCCCCCGAAAAGCAGGATCGCGGTAATGATCGCCACGGGGTGAAGATTTACCGCTTCCGAGAACAGCAGCGGCACCAGAATATTGCCATCGATAAACTGGATGACGCCGTAAATCACCATCACCAGGGCAAAATCCCCGCTCCAGCCAAACTGCACATAGGCTGCTGCTGCCACCGGCAGTGTTACCACAGTGGCGCCAATATAGGGCACTACCACGGACAACCCTACCAGCACCGCCAGCAACACGGTGTAGTGCATGCCCAGCAGCAGGAAAGCGATAAAGGTGGCACTGCCTACCAGCAGGATCTCGATGGCCTTGCCGCGCACATAGTTGGCAATCTGATCATCCATCTCATGCCAGACATGATCCAGAATTCGGCGCCGACGGGGCAGGAAACGCATCAGCCAGTTGATGATGGTTTCTCGATCCTTGAGGAAAAAGAACACCAGCAAGGGCAGCAACACCAGGAAGACCATGACCTCCACCAGGTTGGGAATGGACGCCAGCGACAGGGTCAATACCCCCTGCCCTGCTTCCGCCACCTGGCGCTGAATCACCGCCACGATGGAATTGACCTGCTCCATGGAGATCACTTCCGGATAATGTTCCGGCAACTGTCTAAGCCAGGTCTCCCCATTCTTGAGCAGATACGGCAACTGGTCCTGCACCAGCAGCAAGGTCTGTCGCCAGACCATGGGCAACAGCACCACCAGGGTAGCGATCAAAAGGCCCAGGAACAGGGTAAAAACCAGGTTCACCGCCAGCAGACGACGCATGCCGTGGCGTTCCAGCCCGGAAACCAGCCCCTGCATCAGGTAGGCGATCACGATAGAGGCAAGCACCGGCGCCAACATGCCACCGAAAAACAGAATCACCAGCCCGGCGGTCAGCAATACCACAAGAAGATATACTGCCTCCTCGTCGGAGAAGTACCGTTCGGACCAGTTTTTGAGAATACGTAACATCAGCTCTCCTGTTCGCCACGGCGAATCACAAAGGCATAGTGGCCCTTATTTTCGCCCATGCGAACCAGCTCGTGGCAGGATTGTCTCAAATAGGCAGGAATGTCATCGGCGGAAGCCGCATCGGTGGCGATCACCTCCAGCAGCTGCCCCGGTTTGAGATGTCTCAGCGCCTGCCGGGTCTTCAACAACGGCATGGGACATTGCAGGCTGGAGGCATCAATCTGCAGGTCGATAGGCTGGTCGCTCATACAGGCGGCTTCATTCGTTGCGGCTCTAGCTGCATTATAGTCACAACCCGGCAACGGAATAAGGGTGGGGTTGTGCCGACTTGCACGAATACTTACGGGAGCATCTTACTTGAAGTTTTTGTTACGCACCGTCTTGTTGTTGACTTGCTGCACGCTGGCAGCGACCAGCGCCAATGACGATCTTCCGGTTCTGGGTGATCCCACCGCCGCACTGATGTCCGCCGACCAAGAGTACCGGCTGGGTCGCGGCTGGCTGCGCGGCCTGCGCGGGCAGACCTCGATCATGTCCGACCCCCTAGTGCAGGAGTATGTGGAAAGCCTGGTCTACCGGCTCGCGTCCTACAGCGACCTGAAAGAACCCAATCTCGACATCGTGGTCATCAACAGCCGCCAGATCAACGCCTTTGCGGTACCCGGCGGGGTCATCGGGCTCAACGCCGGGCTATTCCTCAATGCCCGCGACGAAGGAGAAGTGGGCGGCGTGGTGGCCCACGAAATTGCCCACGTCAGCCAGCGGCATTTTGCCCGCCGCTATCTGGACTCGAAAAAGATGAACACCGCCGTGCTGGCCGCCATGCTGGCCAGTCTGGCAGTCGCCATTGCCGGTGATGGTGAAGCCGGCATGGCAGGTATCGCTGCCACCCAGGCCGGCGCCATCCAGGCGCAGCTGGCCTACTCTCGCCAGAACGAACGGGAAGCGGACCGGGTGGGCATGCAGACCCTGGTTGCCGCCGGCATGGACCCGGATGCCATGCCTCGCTTCTTCGAACGCATGCACAACAGCCAGCGTTTTTCCGGGGATCCGCCCGAGTTTCTGCTCACCCACCCGGTCACAGAAAGCCGTATTGCCGACAGCCGATCCAGGGCGCGCTCCCTACCTACCCCAAGGCTCGCTCCATCCGTCCATTTCCTGCTGGTACAGGCACGACTACAGGCGGCCTTCATTCAAGGCGAAGACCATGCCATCGACCATTTCCGCCAATACAGCAACGAACGCAATGCTCTGGGCCTGCAGGCCGCCCGCTATGGACTGGCGCTGAGTTATCTGCGTGCTGACCACTATGACCAGGCCAGGGAAATCATGAAGGCACTCGCCGAAGAACACCCGGACCAGCTGTGGTTCCGGCTGGGTCTGGTGGAAGTAGCAATGGACGAAGGCAACTACGACGTGGCCATCAGCCAGGCGGAGCGGGTACTGGATCTGTCACCGAACAATTACCCGGCATCCATTTTGCTGAGCAAGGCACTACTGCGCAGTGAGCAACCGGCCAGGGCATTGCCGCTACTCAAGCCGCTATTGGGAGACCGCCCCAACAACCCGTATATCTGGGATCTGGCCGCCGATGCCTATGGCAACAGCGGTGACAAAATTCGTGCCCTTCACGCACGGGCAGAAAGCCAGTTCCTGCGTGGCAGGGACCAACAGGCGATGCAACAGATGGAATACGCCTTGCGGGATGCGGAAAATGACTTTGCGCTGTACAGCAAACTCAATGGCCGGCTGCAAACCATGAAGAGATTATCGGAAGAGAGGTTCTGAGACTTTGGGGCATTAAGCCGACCCGTTGGAGCCTTGCTTGCAAAGCTCCAACGAGACAAGCACAGGGCAGGTCCTATGAAAAAGGCGGCACCGTGTGCCGCCTTTTTCAATTGTCGTGTCCTTACGACTTCAGCGACTTGCCGAAATCCAGCATGCGGTTGAGTGGCACCATGGCTTTTTCCGCCAAGGCAGGATCCACGAAAATTTCCTGGCCCATGCCATTGTCGTCTTCCAGCACCGCCAACATGTTCTGCAGGCCGTTCATGGCCATCCACGGGCAATGGGCACAGCTGCGGCAAGTGGCACCAGAACCGGCAGTGGGCGCTTCCAGGAAGGTTTTGCCAGGAGCAAGCTGCTGCATCTTGTAGAAGATGCCTTTATCCGTGGCGACAATGAAGGTGTCGTTATCCATCTCGCAGGCAGCCTTGATCAGCTGCGAGGTAGAGCCCACCACATCCGCCATTTCCACCACCGGGGCCGGTGACTCCGGGTGTACCAGAATGGCAGCTTCCGGGTAGGCCGCTTTCAGATCCTGTAGCCCCTTGGCCTTGAATTCCTCGTGCACGATGCAGGCGCCATCCCAGCACAGTACATCGGCACCGGACTTGTCGCGCACATAGCTGCCCAGGTGCTTATCCGGGGCCCAGAGGATTTTTTCGCCGTTGCGGTCCAGATGCTCAATCAGCTCTACCGCAATGGAGGATGTGACTACCCAATCGGCCCGGGCTTTCACGGCCGCCGAGGTATTGGCGTACACCACCACGGTGCGATCCGGATGCTGATCACAGAAATCGGCAAATTCGTCCTCGGGACAACCGATATCCAGCGAGCAGGTGGCTTCCAGGGTCGGCATGAAAACGCGTTTTTCCGGGCTGAGAATCTTGGCGGTCTCGCCCATGAACTTGACCCCGGCCACGATCAGGGTGGACGCCGGATGCTCCTTGCCGAAGCGGGCCATTTCCAGGGAGTCGGACACACAGCCACCGGTCTCTTCCGCCAGGGACTGGATTTCAGGATCCGTATAGTAGTGGGCCACCAGTACCGCATCGCGCTGGTGTAGCAATTCCTTAATGCGCTGGCGGTAGGATGCACGCTGTTCCTCGCTGAGCGAGTCCTCGTGTACCACCTTGGCCAGGTGGGCCTGTACCAGTGCTTGTGCCTCTGCAGTCATTGGCTTCACCGCCTGGGGTTTCCCCCTGATATCAATAACTTAGGTAATAACCAGAAAATCAGGGCGGGCATAATACCACAACGTGGCGCCGGCGCGGCGCCACGTAGATACCCTTAAGCGTTAAAATGCGCCCGGACGGGCGGCTTTTCAAGATGTCGGACGATAGTCGGGACCGGCAGCCACCAGATGCACTGTACTGATGGCTCGCTCCAGGAACGCGCCCTCGCAGTAACACAGGTAGTAATCCCACATACGGATAAAGCGCTCGTCAAAGCCCAGTTCACGGACTTTCGGCAAGGTCGCCAGAAAGCGCTGTCGCCAGTGATGCAGGGTCAGGGCGTAGTCATGGCCGATATCATGGAGTTCCGTGGCGACCATGCGGGTATGCTCAGTCAGATGTTGGCACATCACCGACACGCTGGGCAGGAAGCCGCCAGGGAAGATATAGCGTTTGATGAAGTCGACCTGCTTGCGGGCATGCTCGTAGCGCTGATCCGGCACAGTGATGGCCTGTAATACCAGTTTGCCATCCGGTTTCAGCCTTTCTCCGAGCACCTGAAAATAGCCCGGCAGAAACTCCGCCCCCACCGCTTCGATCATCTCCACGGAGACCACCCGATCATACTGACCGGTGAGCTCCCGGTAATCCTCTTCCAGCACCGTCACTTTGCCCTCAAGGCCCTCAGCCTGAACCCTTTCACGGGCATGGCGAGCCTGCTCCCGGGAAATGGTGGTGGTGGTGACCTGAGCGCCATGATGCTTGGCCGCATGAATGGCAAGACCACCCCAGCCAGTGCCAATTTCCAGCAAGGTCATGCCTGGCGTCAGTGACAGGTACTGGCAGATTTTTTCCAGCTTGTAATCGGATGCCTCTTCCAGCGTGGCATCCGGACGGGGAAACACCGCACTGGAGTACATCATGCTGCGATCAAGAAACAGGCTGAAGAAATCGTTGCCCAGATCATAGTGGGCAGAGATGTTGCGACGCGAACCCTGCAGGGAATTACGGTTATAGCGGTGCAGCATTTTCAGGGCAGGCCGGGACAACAATGCCATGCCACCTTCCAGGGATTTCATGGCGTCCACGTTGGCAGCAAAGTAACGGATCACTGCTACCAGATCCGGGCTATCCCAGCCTTTTTCCATGTAGGCTTCTGCTGCGCCCAGGGCACCGCCACTCATCATCATGGTATAGGTGCGCCAGTCACGCAGACGAATAGTGGCCGCTTCGCTGTGAGAATTGCTGCCGAGAATGACCTGATTGCCATCGGGTTCTTGAATACGGAGAGCGCCGTTGGGCAGGGCATTGAGCCGAGCCAGCACCAACTTGCGAGCCACGGACTGTGGCCAGCTGATTGTCACACTGTGTTGTAGTTGGTTTGTTGTGGCTTTTTCGCCAGACAGCATGCGGTCAATCTCCGTACCGATTGTTACTGTTTTTGCCGGGGTGAGAATGAAATCTCGCCCCCTTGCGCCAGAGCCGGAATGCCTGCCAGTAAATGGCACGCATTGTCGCCACGCCTTGGGCACCGAAGCGGAAGATCACCGACCCCATGTTACCTTTGCCGGCGTCTTTCAGGTCCAGCTGCAGCCCAGCCACAAACACGACCTGATCTTCCTTTCTGTCTTCCAACATTAGGCGCAAACCGGGTAAGGCCACGTGAAGATGCCAGTGGTAGTCGAGCGCCATCGGCAGAAAGGGCGAAACATGGAAGGCCTTGGGGTGGCTCACTACCCAATCTCCCTGTTCGTTTTTTTGCAGGTTCAGCGGATAGAAATGCCGCTCCCGCCAGGGGGTGTTCTGCACTTCCGCCAGCATGCTGTCCGGCTGTTCGCTGTCCCCGGAAAAATGCAGGTACAGCACCAGAGGATTGAACAGCGTACCCAGGGTGCGCCACTGGCCCAGCATCACTACCCTGCCCGCCTGCCAATCCAGACCCAGCTCCAGGGCTTTTTCACGCACCTTGTCATTCAGGTTATCCGGGCGCGCATCCACAAAATCGCTGTCGCGAAACACCACCGGCCGCCAGCGTCGACCCCAGGCCGGATGCCGGGCCAGCATGGCGTCTACTTCCGTCAGATCACACCAGACCATCCACAATGGGTAGTGAAAGCCATGACGGAACGGCACCAGACGCTGGTGCCATACCTTGCCCCTTGCTATCGCCTGGGTAATCACGGGGCAGACTCCGGGGACAATGCCCGCACCACGTCCAGGGCCGACACCACGCCGTCTTCATGGAAACCATTGCGGCACCAGGCGCCGGCATACCAGGTGCGCCTTTCGCCATTGCCCGCCAGTAGCGTTTCACAGGCTGCCACCGTATCCGGAGTAAACAGGGGGTGGGCAAAGTTGTAGCGGGCGATGATTTTTTCCGGATCGATTTTGTCCGTTGCATTCAGGGTCACGCAGAAGGTTTCCGGTGCCTGGATGCCCTGCAGAATATTCATGTCATAGGTGACCTGTACACGCTCCTGATCGTCATCGAACAGCAGGGCATTCCAGCTTGACCAGACTCGCTGCCGGCGAGGCAACAAACGAATATCCGTGTGCAACACCACCTCATTATCCTGATAACCGAGCCGGGACAGGCAATCTGTCTCGCGACTATCCGGATCGTCGAGCAGCGCCATGGCCTGATCGCTATGGCAGGCAAGGATCAGCTGATCAAACTCTTGCTGTTCTCCGTTCACCGTGAGAGTGACACCCTGCTCATGACGACGTACCGCACTCACCGCTGAACGGGTGTGAAAACGGGCTGAACACTGTTCCACCAGAGGTTGCACATACTGATTGGAGCCCCCCGGCACCACATACCACTGGGGCCGATTGGTGAGCGACAGCAGGCCATGATTCTGGAAAAAGCGAATAAAGAACTTTGCCGGGAACACTTCCATCTGTTCCAGGGAACAGGACCAGATGGCCCCGCCCATGGCGAGAATATAATCACGACAGAAGCGCTCCCCATAACCATGCCGGCGCAGGTATTCACCCAGCGGCATTTCCCCCGCCTCGCTGTCCAGCAATCCGGGAGCATTGCGATTGAAACGCAGGATGTCGCCGATAAAGCGCCAGTGGGATGGGCTCAGAATATTGCGCTTCTGGGCAAAAATCCCGCCCAGCCCATCACCGGAATACTCCAGTCCGTTGCGCTGGTCGCTGACGGCAAATCCCATCGCCGTAGGCTGGCCCTGCAGGCCCAGCTCATCCAGCAGACGCAGATAGTTGGGGTAGGTGCGGTCATTGAACACAATGAAGCCCACATCAATGGCGTAGTCACCATGCTCCCGGCTCACCGGCACGGTACAGGTGTGGCCGCCGAGGTAATCGTTGGCCTCGAAGACGTCCACCTGATGATCTCTGGACAGATACCAGGCGGCGGTAAGGCCGCTGATACCGGCGCCGACGATGGCAATACGCTGACTCATGCCTGTTCCTTTTTGCTAGTGGGACTGTGGGGACTGTCGTCGTACTGGGCCTTGGCGGCCTTGAAGGCCTCGGTGACCCGCTCGCGCACACCGGCATGGGGTACCACCGGCGGCGGATAGTCAAGCGCCAGTAAAGGCTGTTTCCAGGGTTCGTGAACGGTCTTGTTATCAAGCTCGCGTAATTCCGGCACCCAGCGGGCGATAAACTCGCCCTGCGCATCGAAACGCTGGCTCTGGCGGACAGGGTTAAAGACGCGGAAATACGGCACCGCGTCGGTACCGGATGACGCACTCCACTGCCAGCCACCATTGTTGGCGGCAAAGTCTCCGTCAATCAGATGCTGCATGAAAAAACGCTCCCCAAGCCGCCAGTCCAGCCACAGATGTTTGCTGAGGAACATGGCCGTCACCATGCGCAGGCGATTATGCATCCAACCAGTGGCCACCAATTGCCGCATGGCCGCGTCCACCAGCGGGTAGCCGGTGCGACCCTCGCACCAGGCCTGGAACAGGTCAGGGTCTTGGGACCACTGCAGCAACTCGGTTTCCGGCCGAAACGCACCACCGCGACTGACCCGGGGGAAACGGGCCATAATCTGGCGATAAAAGTCCCGCCAGGCCAGCTCGCCGATCCAGCAAGCGGCCCCGTCCCGGGCGCCCGCATCGGCCATGGCCAGGGTGGCCGCCCGGTAGCAACTGGCCGGCGACAGCGTGCCCGCAGACAGCGCTGCTGACAGGGCACTGGTGGCCGGTTGCGAAGGGAAATCGCGATGCTTGCGATAACCGGCCAGATGATGCTCGGCAAAATCATCCAGTTGTTTCAGTGCCGCAGCCTCGCCCGGTTGCCAGTGACGGGTCAGGGAGTCAGGCACTGTCATCTTCTTGAGAGCACTTTCCACACCCCCTTTGCCCACAAAGCGGCCGTTACCGGCGCCAGCTGCAGGCAATGCGGCTACAGGCTCGAAGTGGCTGTCGAGCCACACATCCCAACGTTTTTTAAAGGCGCTGAAAACCGTGTATGGCGTCCCCTTGCCGGTGTTCAGGGTCCGCGGGGGCACCAGCACGCTGTCATCAAAGCCGGTTATCTGTACCCCCAGCGGCTCTAGCGCCTGGGCCACCGCCCGGTCCCGGTTCAGTTCGTTAAGCGGGTACTCGCGGCTGCAGAAGAGACGTTCAATGCCGTGCTCCCCCACAAAGTCCGCCAGGAGCCCGGGCACGGCGGCAAAGTCGCCGGCGTCCAGCACATGCAGATCCACACCCCGCTCTGCCAGGGCATCGCCCAATTCGAGCAGGCTTTGCAGCACATACCAGCGACGCAGGGGCGCCACATCGTGATTGTCCCATTGCTGCTCACAGAGAAAATAGACGGCAATAACCGGTTCATCCCGCTCCAGCGCCTGCTGCAAGGCACGGTGTGAGTGGATACGTAAATCGTTGCGATACCAGAGCAGATTCATAAAACGTCTCTATCCCCTTCCAGGGCCAACAATTGTTCCGCCACCGCCTGACGGTCCCCGGTGAGCCGGGTCACAGAGGCCGGCGGCGCTTCCAGCAATCTGCCCCAGCAGGCCACGGGCCAGGGCTGGTTCTGTTGCGGCCAGAGCCGCTGGCGCTGGCCGGCAGTAGGCCAGCGATCAATCACCCAGAGCACTCCGCAGGGCTGACGGTCGGCCAGAAGCGCACTCAAGGCATCCACGTCCACATCCCGCTGCAAGCACCACAACGGTCGCTGCAGCACCATGGCCAGCTCCAGAGCCGGCAATACATCCCCCACTGGCACCAGTAGCCAGCCAAATTCCCGGCGCTTGGGTGACAGAGACAGGGCACGAGCGGCCCACTTCTGGGTCAGAACCGCTTCCAGCAAAGCCAGATGAGCAGACAGGGAGGGACTGCCGGCGAGCTGCTCGCGCAGGGGGTCGCTGAGTTCGCGAATGACCTGAGCATGGCTGTAATCGGCCAGGAGGCTGTTGAGCAATTGCTCCAGACGCCGCCCATTCATGGTCTCCAGCGCCAGTAACGCATCCTGGCGTGCCTGGGCCCAGGGCACGCCGTTATCCGCTGACAGCAGCGGCTCCTGCTCCCCTGACAGCAAGGACGCCACCTGGCTGATGGGCACGCCCTTTTCCACCCAATGAACAATGCGCCGGATCTGGTCCACTTCGGCGGATCGGTAACGGCGATGACCCTTGGCGGTGCGCTCCGGCTTCAGCAGGCCATAGCGACGTTCCCAGGCACGCAGGGTGACCGGGTTGACGCCACACTGCTCACTGGCCTGCTGGATGGTCAGCACGTCGCTCATACCCGGTTTCTCAGCCCCAGGTCATCCGGATAAGGCGACAGATAACCCTGCTTTTCCAGATACGGCTGCGGCACCTTGCGCATGCCGCCACGCAGCAAGGTCATGGGAACAATCAGCGGCACTTCCTCACGCAGGTAGGCCTCAATCTGTTCGTTGATCAACGCCCTGTCAGTATCGCTGAGACCCTCACGCAAAAAACCCGCCAGATGTTGCAAGGTATTCACATGTGCACCTCGCGATACCCGCTTCTTCATGGCGACCATCAGGGCGTGGATGTATTCCTCGGCGATGTCCTCCAGCGGACGACTTTTCAGGTCGCTGAGCAGAGGCCCAAGCTGGCGGTAGGTTTTCTGGCAGTGGGCTAACAGCTGGAATTTGTGCCGACTGTGGAAGTCGATCAAACGCTGGGCGGTGAGCCCCTGCTCGCGGAGCTGGCACCAGTCGTCGTAGAGGAACACCCGCTCGATAAAGTTTTCCCGCAGGGTGTCGTCGTTGAGCCTGCCCTCTTCTTCCAGGGGCATTAGCGGATAGTGGGTCTGCAGGGCTGCGGCAAACAGGCCACTGGCATCACGGTGCTGCACATTGCCATCGTCGTTGTAGACGCGAATGCGCTCCATGCCGCAACTGGGGGATTTGGCCATCAGGATATAGCCCCGCAACGGTGCCAGAGAGGGCATGGTGCGGGTGATGAAATCCTGCATCAGGTCGGTATAGTCGCGACGCCCATCGGTGGTGATCATCCGCAGCTCTCCGCCTTGCTCGGCAAGATGCATGGCCTTGCGCGGCGCACTGAGGCCCGCCCCCATTTCCGGGCACAGGGAACGAAACTCGAAATAGCGGGACAAAACGCCAGTGCAATAGCGGGAATGTTTGTGCCCCTTGTCGTGACGCACTTCCAAGCCCAGCAAACAGGCGCTGATACCGACCGGGATTGTTGCGGAGCTGTTCATGTGTCACCCCATACCTGTACAAGAAATGATATTTGTACAAGTTTAGGCCGATGTACAGTCAACAACCCGTGAAACTCCCATTGTCGCCATTTTCCTGCATCGGATCCTGAAGGTGCAATCTCGGGCAGCTATCCTTATACTGCTCAAAAAACTGACCATATGAACAGTGAAATGCGTATTCTTGTGTGCGGCGGGCGGGATTTTTCCGATCAGGCATTACTGGCCCGCAGCCTGGCCCGGCTGCTACGTGACAACACCTTCAGTCTGCTGATCCACGGCAACGCCAGTGGCGCGGATCGACTGGCCAGCCAGTGGGCCCATGACAGCGGTGTAGACCAGGTCAGCTACCCGGCCAACTGGGTAGCCCATGGTCGCGCCGCCGGCCCCATGCGTAACCGGCGCATGCTCCACCATGGCCGCCCCCAGGCGATAGTGGCTTTTCCCGGCGGCCGTGGCACCGCCAATATGATTCAACTGGCCGAAGACGCCGGCCTGCCGGTCTGGCAGCCGGCCCTGGACGGCGAGGATGGCCTGCCCACTCCCCAGGGGCTGGTGGCACGCTGAAGAAAACCGGTTTCACCACAGAGGGCACGGAGTTCACTGAGGAAAGTGTATGACCTCTGTGTTTTCTATGGCCTCTGTGGTGAAAATCGGGTTTTGCCGAGACCAAGATGTGTCGACGGGAGAACAAAAGAAGGTAATCGGAACAGGGCTGAAACGAAAAAGGGCCCGCCGTAGGCGAGCCCTTTTAAATTTGGTGGGTCGTGCTGGATTCGAACCAGCGACCAATTGGTTAAAAGCCAACTGCTCTACCAACTGAGCTAACGACCCGCTCCCGAAGGAGGCGCAAATAATACGGATTTATTTGCGGGAGACAAGGGGGAAAACCGATTTTTTTTCCCCTTTACTGATAGTTTGTTGGATCTTTGACCAATGCCTCATCAAAGCCTTGCTTGCGAAGGCGGCAACTGTCGCATTTGCCACAGGCATTGCCATTCTCGTCAGCCTGGTAGCAGGACACCGTGAGTCCATAATCCAGCCCCAGGGCCGTGCCCTGCTGGATGATCTCTGCCTTGCTCAAATGCATCAGCGGGGTCTCCACGCTGATCGGAGACCCTTCCACGCCAGCCTTGGTGGCCAGGCTGGCCATGGCCTGGAAGGCTTCAATGAAGGCTGGGCGGCAGTCCGGATACCCGGAATAGTCCACCGCATTAACGCCGATGTAGATCGCTTCGGCTTCCACTACTTCCGCCAGCCCCAGAGCCAGGGAAAGAAAGACGGTGTTACGGGCTGGCACGTAAGTCACCGGAATCCCGTCACCGCCCTCTTCCGGCACGTCAATGGAGTGGTCTGTGAGCGCTGAGCCACCGATATTGCCCATGCCCAGCTCGATCACCCGATGGCTGAGCGCCCCCAGGGCAGCGGAGACCCGCTCGGCGGCATCCAGCTCGGACCGGGTCCGCTGACCGTAGTCGAAGGCAATGGTGTGGCACTCGTAGCCCTGATCCCGGGCGATAGCCAGGCAGGTGGCCGAGTCCAGGCCGCCGGACAGCAATACCACGGCTTTTTTCATTGATGGCTCTCCTTCAACCGGTCAACTAGCGCCCGCGGGCGTCATTCCAGAGTAGTTTGTGCAGCTGTAGCTGGAACCGAACCGGCAGGCGGTCTGCCACGATCCAGTCAGCCAGCTCACCCGGTGGCAGCTCCCCCTGCACCGGGGAAAACAACACATCGCTGACCCGCTGGTGCAATTGGTGCTGATCCAGCATAAAACGGGCCCAGTCGTAATCCTTGCGGTCCGCCAGCACAAATTTGACCTGGTGATGAGGCTGGAGCAGAGGAATATTCTCCAGCCGGTTGTTGTGCTGTTCCCCGGAGCCCGGGGCTTTCAGGTCCATGACCACGGAGACTCTCGGATCGACACCCGCTATATCCATGGCGCCACCGGTTTCCAGGCTCACATCAAGGCCTTGATCACACAGGGCAGTCAGCAGCGGCAAGCAATTGGGCTGAGCCAGCGGTTCGCCACCCGTAACCGTCACGTAGTGAGCCCCGTAGCTGGCTACCTTTTCCAGAACCGCCTCAAGAGACCATTTCTCCCCACCGGAAAAGGCGTACTCGGTATCACACCACACACAACGCTGCGGGCAGCCAGTCAGGCGAACGAATACCGTGGGTCGACCCACAGTTCGCGCTTCGCCCTGGAGGGAATAAAAAATTTCGGTCAGACGGAGGTCCACAGCATCTCCTGAGTACCCGGGAGGGGGAAATGCGGCGGATTCTATCACTTTTGCCGGCGTCTGTGCCGCCGGCAAAAGACGGATAGAGAGGTATTACTTATTCAGCTGTTCCAGCAGCGTCTTCGCCTGGCTGGCTTCAGAGCTGTCCGGATACTGCTTGATCAGCTTGTGCAGGTTGACCTTGGCCTGGGACACCTGCTCATCACGGGCCTGCATCACCGCCAGGGTGTAGAGGCTGGTGGGTGCCTTGCTGTGCTCCGGATAGTCATCCACTACCGACTGGAACTGGGCTTGTGCCTTCTCCGGCTTCGGGGTTTTCAGGTTGCTGTAGACCTTGCCCAGCCAGAAGTGGGCATGGGCACGGAACTGCCCATTGGGAAAATCATTCAGGTAACCCTCGAAGGCTTCTGCCGCCGCATCAAAGTCTCGCTTGATCAGCTTGTCCTTGGCGGCACTGTAGGCGTCACGGTCTGCTTCGGGGTCATTGGGCGCCTCACTGTCGGCGCTATCGTCCGGCTGCTCGGTCTTGCCTTGCTCAGCCAGCGTATTGATTCGGGTATCCAGGTCCAGGTAACGCTCACGTTCGGCGTCCTTCATGACCTGTAGTTCATGGCGTAACTCTTCAAGCTGACCCTGTAAATCCTGGATCTGCTCTTCAAACTGTTGTTGCTGCTGCATCAGTAGCAACAAACCATCCTGGCTCATCGGGGCTGCTGCACTGCTGCTACCACCGGACCGGGCCTGGGACAGACTTCTTTCTTCAACGGCCAGCGGCCCGGTGTTCTGTGCTTGCGCACAGAACACCAGGGAGCCGAGCACTACGCCTGCAAGCAGGCGCGTTCTCTTCACTACTTTCATGCCTTACGGACGGCCAGCAGTGTAGTTGATTTCTACGCGACGGTTCTTGGCCCAGTCCATTTCGCTGTGACCGAATGCCGCCGGCTTCTCTTCACCGTAGGAAACGATTTCCAGCTGAGAAGAAGACACACCCTGAACTCGCAGGAACTTCTCTACCGCCTTGGAACGACGCTCGGACAGAGCCACGTTGTACTCACGGGTACCGCGCTCGTCAGCGTGACCTTCCAGACGCAGTTTGGCGTTGGAGTTGTTCTTCAGGTAGGTAGCGTGGGCACGCAGAGTTTCGAAAGCAGCCGCCGGAACGGTGTTGCTGTCGAATGCAAAGTAGATCACCCGGCTGTCGGTGGTGCCATCGTAGTTGGACGGATGGTTGTAGAAGTTGTCAGCTGTCAGCGGGATGCTGCTAGTGTCCGGCTTGGACGGAGTAGACGGCTCAACCGGAGTTACCGGAGAGGTATCAGTCTGCTGGGACATATCGTCGGTGGCAGAGCTGTCGTCTTCAGTCGGGGTGCTGGAACAGGCTGCCAGGGCAGCTGCCAACATCAGGGCAAACAGCGGGTTAAGAAATGAACGCATGCGTAAAGCTCCTATAATTTCCTAGTATTGGACTCCGAGAATGACTCAGAGGAACGGCGACCAGGCCGGTTCTCTGACTTCCCCTTCCTTCGACGGCAGCTTCACTTTGACTCTGCCATCGATGGATACGGCTTCCAGAACCCCCGTCCCCCGATCTTGCGTCCCGTAAATTACCATACTTCCATTGGGCGCAACACTGGGCGATTCATCCATGTCTGTACGGGTCACAATATTGAATGTGCCCCGCTGGAGGTCCTGCACCCCGACGTTAAAATTTCCGTTTCGTCGGTGTACATAAACAAGATAACGGCCGTCGGGTGTGACATCCGGGCGCGCATTATACGCACCCTGGAACGACACTCGCCGGACCGACTTATCATTTATGTTCAGTTTGTAGATCTGTGGCCCGCCGGAACGGCTGGAGGTGAACACCAGGTGCTCCCCATCCGGCAGCCAGCGTGGCTCCGTATCGATACCATAATGCTGGGTCAGCCGTGTTAACTGCTTGGTGGTGATATCCAGCATGTAAATCTCCGGGTTACCGTCCCGTGACAGGGTCAGGGCCAGCTTCTGGCCGTCCGGTGACCAGTCCGGGGCACCATTGATACCTCTGAAACTGGACACCTTTTCCCGGTTGGTGGTCGCCAGATCATGGGTATAGATCCCCGGCAGACCGTCATCCTCGAAAGAGACATAAGCAACTTTCCTGCCATCCGGCGACCAGGTCGGGCTCATGATGGGCTCTTTACTGCGCAGGATAGTCGTTACACGGTGCCCGTCAGCGTCCGCATATTGCAACTGATAAGGGTTTTTGTCATTACGATTATGCGTGACATAGAGAATCTTGGTGGAAAACGCACCGGGGATACCGGTGAGCTGTTCATAGATCCGGTCACTGATGGCGTGGGCCACATCCCGCAGCTGCGACACCGGCGGCCGGTAGGTTTCCGACATCAGCTTCACCTGCCGGTTGACGTCGAACAGGGCATAGCTGACTTCGTAGCCACCGGTTTCCTGGGCTTTCATGCTGCCGGTGATGATGTATTCCACCCCCAGCACGCGGAAATCCCGGTAGATGACTTCGCTTTCATTGCGCGGCCGGCTGAGCATATCTTCTGCCGGTAACGGCTTGAACTGGCCACTGCGATGCAGATCCGCCTGCACAATCTGTGACACGTCCTCGGGCGCATTCTGTGCCCCCTCAAAGGGCACAACGGCGATGGGGACCGCATCAACACGCCCTTCGGTGACCCGTATCAACAATTCTGCCCGGGCCATCGCAGCGCCAAACACCAGGATGGCAGCCAGACCGATCCGCCACATTTTCTGTGCCCTACATTCCAACTTCATTGTGCAACTCCAGGATCAAATTCGATCACCAGTGAGCGAAACTGTTTATCAAACAGGGGGCCATCAGGGACCGGCAAGGGGCTTGCCAGCTTGACCGCATTCATTACCGATTCATCAAAATCCGGGTAGCCGCTGCTTTTTACCACCGACACGTTAATGACTTCACCGCCAGGAATCATCTGTATACGAACCTGCGTCTTGATGTCATCCCGGTTACGATAATTCCCGGGAATCCGCCAGCGCTGACCTACCTGAGCGGAAATGGCATCGGTAAAACTGGCCACTTCCACATCCGACTGATCCGCGTTGCTGGCCGCTTCCTGCGACTCCTGCGCTGATGGCTCCGTCGGCTTTGCCATCTCCAGCTCTTCCTCGGCCAGCATTTCCTCCAGACTCGGCTCCTCAATATCGGGGATAGCCGGCTTGGGATCGGGCTTGGGTTCCGGTTTCGGTTTTGGCTTAGGCGCCGGCTTGTTGGTCGGCTCCGGTTTCGGCTTGGGTTTGGGTTTGGGCTCAGGCTTTTTAGGTTCGGGCTTGGGCTCCGGTTTGGGTTTCGGCTTTGGCTTGGGTTTTGGTTCCGGTTTCGGCGCTGGTTTTTGCTCCGGCTTCGGTTTGCTCACCGGCGCCTTCTTATGTTTCGAAGTCTCCACCATGGTAGCTTTCACATGAGGAGGGATCACCGGTGCCTTGTGCAGCGACGGGTCCGTGCTCCAGCTGAACACCAATAGCCCAAACACCAGCAGGTGAATGAGCAGGGTAAAAAGCAGCGCGGCGCCACGATCACTCATTGCTGCCCTGCGGTTCAGTCACCAGACCCAGCTGAGTAATGCCGGCTTCCTGCAAGGCCCCCATCAACTGGACCACCTTGGCGTAGGCCACCTGGCTATCCCCTTCCACCAGAAACAGGGTGGACGGTTTCTGCTTGTGGATGCGCAACGCATGACCCTGCACGGTTTCCAGGCTGGCAGACTTGCGGCTGTCGCTACCCACATCAATGTAATAGCTGCCGTCGGCGGTCACCGAAATGATCACCGGCTCATCCTTGTTGGTATCAATGGGCTCGCTGTTGCTGTCAGGCAGATCTACATTGATGCCCTGGGTCATCATCGGCGCCGTGGCCATGAAAATCACCAGCAACACCAGCATCACATCGATGTAGGGCACCACGTTCATCTCGGCAACGAGCTTGCGCGGCACCCTGATCTTCACGCCGCTCATGGCTTATCCCTCGCGTCCGTGAACCTGACGATGCAGCACCGAGGAGAACTCTTCGGCGAACATTTCGTTTTCGGTGAGCAGGGCATCGCTCTGGGCAGAGAAACGGTTGTAGGCCATCACAGCCGGAATCGCCGCAAACAAGCCGATGGCCGTGGCAATCAAGGCCTCCGCAATGCCCGGCGCCACCACGCTGAGAGTCGCCTGCTTGACGTTGGCCAGGGCCATGAAGGAATTCATGATGCCCCACACCGTGCCGAACAGCCCCACATAAGGACTGGTGGAACCCACCGTCGCCAGAAAAGGAAGATGCTTGGTCAAGCGTGTCTGCTCACGCTGCAGAGCCACCCGCATGGCACGCTGACTGCCATCCATCACGGCTTCGGCGCCACGGGTGCTCTTGGACAGCCGCACAAACTCCTGGAAGCCGGCGCGAAAGATAGACTCCGGGCCCGCATCCACGTCCGGATCCTTTCGACTCTGGTTGTAGAGTGAAGCCAAATCGTCGCTGGACCAGAATTTCTCTTCGAAAGCACGTCCGGCCTTATGAGCCCGCCCCATTACCCGGAAACGGCTGACAATCATGTACCAGGACGTCAACGACGCCAGTATCAACAGCACCATGACCAGCTGTACCACAATGGTGGCATTACTGATCAGACTGACGACAGACATACTCGATGCCTCAACCATTGAGCCCTTCTCCTTCGCTGGCGGCTTTGAATTTGTTGTACAGGCCCGCCGGTATCCCGGTGGGCCTGAGAGTATCGGCACTGACGCAGGCCACCTTGATCTCCGCCTGACAAAGCAGCGTATCGCCTCGGCGTACCTGCTGATCGAAAAACAACGTTGCCTTGCCCAGCTGCTTGAGCCGGGCGGTCACTGCCAGTGCATCATCGATGCGGGCCGGCTGACGGTATTGCACATTGGCCGAATGGACCACGAACTGGAAATTTTCATCGGCCAGCACATAGTGCTGATAGCCCAGAGTGCGCAAAAACTCAGTGCGCGCCCTTTCCATGAATTTCAGGTAATTCACGTAATAAACGATGCCACCGGCATCAGTGTCTTCGATGTAGACGCGTACCGGCAGGGTAAATTCCCCATTTCGCGGCTTTTTTTCAATCATTAAACAAATCACCGTCTTTTCGAGGACGCTGTAAGCCGAAATGACGCCAGGCATGGTTGGTGGTGGCGCGTCCACGAGGGGTACGTTGAATAAAGCCCTGCTGGATCAAATAGGGCTCCACCACCTCTTCCAGGGTGCCGGCATCTTCATTGAGAGCGGCCGCCAGAGACTCCAGGCCCACCGGACCACCATCAAATTTGTGCATTATCATGTCGAGCAGACGCCGGTCGGTGCCGTCAAGGCCACAACTATCCACCTCCAGCATATCCAGCGCCCGCTGGGCCATGGCTTCGGTGATACGCCCGTCGCCTTTTACTTCCGCGTAATCACGCACCCGTCGCAACAGCCGGTTGGCGATACGGGGAGTACCCCGGGCGCGGCGCGCCACTTCCAGGGCGCCGGCATCATCAATGGGAATGGAGAGAATGTCGCAGGCACGAATCACAATCCCGGAGAGATCCTCCACCGAATAGAATTCCAGCCGCTGGACAATGCCGAAGCGGTCACGCAAGGGCGCGGTAAGCAGGCCCGCCCGGGTGGTGGCACCCACCAGGGTGAAGGGGGGCAAATCCAGCTTGATGGAGCGGGCCGCCGGCCCCTCGCCGATCATGATATCGAGCTGGTAGTCCTCCATGGCCGGATAGAGGATTTCCTCCACCACCGGTGACAGGCGGTGGATTTCATCCACGAACAGCACATCACCCTCTTCCAGGTTGGTGAGGATGGCGGCCAGATCACCGGCTTTTTCCAGCACAGGGCCGGAAGTGGACTTGAGTTCGCAACCCATTTCACGAGCGATAATGTGCGCCAGGGTAGTCTTGCCCAGGCCGGGGGGGCCAAAAATCAGGGTATGGTCCAGGGCTTCATTACGGCCACGGGCGGCATCAATGAAGATTTCCATGCGCTCGCGGACTTTTGGCTGGCCTTTGTAGTCAGCCAGACTGGCCGGGCGGATAGCCCGGTCCTGCTGTTCTTCACCGGTGCCGACAGCGGCAGCTGAAATCAGACGGTCGTTTTCCATGCGTGCAGTAGAGAGACCCAGCGTTATGAGAATGATTTTGAGCTAGCGTAGACGGATTGTTCCCGGCAGTCATCTTTCCCCTAGGATTTCCTGGAAGAGCCTGTCAAAGACGCCAAGTGATGACTCGCAAAGCGAGCCAGGATGCCAGGACCGAGGTGCGAGCCACGGAAAAAATTTCAGGCTTTTCAAAACACCCTTCACGGAATTCACTGTCCGGTTCGCCATGCGAGCATGGCTCCTACAGGGATCAGCGCGCCAGGCTTTTCAGCGCCTGCCGGATCAGTTGCTCGCTGCTGGCGCCCTCTTCCGCCACCTTGCCAACAGCGGCGGCGGCATCCTTGTTGCGATAACCCAGCGCCTCCAGGGCGGCAATGGCGTCGGAACGGGCATCGTCGGGCTGTGCCAGCGACACCTGGCCCGGCAGGGAGGTGGGACCACCATCAATCTTGTCGAGGCGGTCCCGCATTTCGATAACCAGTCGTTCGGCTGTTTTCTTACCGATACCCGGCACCTTCACCAGTGAGGTGGTGTCCTGATCGTGGATGCACTGTGCCAGACGGTCCGCCTCGATGCCGGAGAGAATGGCCAGGGCCATTTTCGGCCCCACGCCATTGACCTTGATCAGCGCCCGAAACAGTTCGCGCTCATAGCGATCGGCAAAGCCATAGAGTAACTGGGCATCTTCACGCACCACAAAATGGGTATACAGGGTCAAAGGCTCACCGGTGTCCGGTAGACCGTAGAAAACCGTCATGGGGGCTTCCACTTCGTAGCCCACCCCGTTCACATCCAGCAGCAGCACTGGCGGGCGTTTCTCGAGCAGGGTTCCGCGCAATTGTCCTATCATGGCTGAATCATCACCGTACTTTTCACCGTATTCGTCCGTTTCTTACCGCGGTAGCGCCGCCCATACGCGCCAGTGACACGCGCATGTGGGCATGACAAAGGGCAATGGCCAGCGCGTCGGCCGCATCTTCCTGGGGGCGTTTTTCCAGGCCGAGCAGGTATTTGACCATTTCCGCCACCTGCCCTTTTTCCGCGCCACCGCGCCCTACCACCGCCTGCTTCACCTGACGGGCAGAATATTCAAACACTGGTAGTGAGGCCTGCATCACCGCCGCAATGGCCGCCCCCCGGGCCTGCCCCAGCTTCAGGGCAGAATCCGCGTTGCGGGCCATGAACACCTTTTCAATACTCACTTCCGCCGGGCCGTATTCCATCACCACCTGATGGATGCCGGTGAAGATATCGCCCAGGCGAGGAGGAATCTCCTTGTGGGTCGTGGCGATGGTCCCGAAGGCCACCGCCCGACTGCGGTTACCCACCTGCTCCACCAGACCGTAACCGGTGCGCCGGGAGCCCGGGTCGATCCCCAGTAGTAATGCCATAAGCCGCTGACCCGATAATATAAAGCTGGCCCAGTTTTACCTGACAGCTGTCCATATGTCCAGTTGAAGCAGCTTCTAGCTTCTAGCTGGATTGTGGCCCGGACCGAAAGATGCGCAAGCCAGATAACAAAAAACCCCGACACTGCGGGGTTTTTGTTTTTCTGGTAGCTAGCAGCTCGTAGCTAGTAGCTAGTAGCTACTCCTCTTCTTCCGCCGGCCAGCTGGCGTTGGTGTAGACGTTCTGCACGTCGTCCAGATCTTCCAGCATGTCGATCATCTTCTGAACGGTTTCGGCGGTGTCCGCATCCATCTCCGCTTCCGTGGAGGGGTGCATGGTCACTTCCGCATCGGCGAACTCCAGCCCGGCTTCGCGCAGGGCATCAATCACGTCACCGAACTGCCTGTCCGGGGTGGTGATCACCAGGAAGCTGCCGTCGTCGTTTTCTTCCACGTCCTCGGCACCGGCTTCCAGGGCCACTTCCATCAGCTTGTCTTCGTCCACGCCGCCGGGCTCGAAAAAGATCTCGCCGCGCTTGGTGAACAGGAAAGCCACAGAGCCACTGGTGCCCAGATTACCGGCAAACTTGGAGAACGCATGACGCACCTCGGCCACAGTGCGGTTCACGTTGTCGGTCATGGTTTCCACCAGTACCGCCACGCCACCCTTGCCATAGCCTTCGTAGGTGATCTCTTCCATGTTGGCATCATCATCACCACCGGCACCGCGCTTGATCGCCCGGTCGATGGTGTCACGGGTCATGTTCTGACCCAGCGCCTTGTCCACCGCTGCGCGCAAGCGTGGGTTATCCGCCGGCTCGCCGCCGCCCATTCTGGCCGCCACGGTGATTTCGCGAATCAGCTTGGTAAAGATCTTGCCGCGTTTGGCATCCTGGGCCGCCTTGCGGTGCTTGATGTTGGCCCATTTACTGTGTCCTGCCATGGTGTCTCCCGTAATTGCTACGAACAGACCGGCGCGAGCAGATCGCGCCGCCGGTTGCTATCGAATCAGTTATCGTCCTTGCGAACCTGCACACCCACTTCACGCAGCTGCTTGTTGTCCACCGGGGACGGCGCATTGGTCATGGTGCAGGCTGCGGTCTGGGTTTTCGGGAAGGCAATCACATCCCGGATAGACTCGCTGCCGGTCATCAGCATGACCATGCGATCCAGGCCGAAGGCCAGGCCACCATGTGGCGGCGCGCCGTATTTCAGGCCGTCGAGCAGGAAGCCGAATTTTTCGTCCGCCTCTTCATCGGAAATGCCCAGCGCTTCGAACACGGTACGCTGCATGGCCGGGTTGTGGATACGGATGGAACCGCCACCCAGCTCGGTGCCGTTCAGCACCATGTCATAGGCACGGGACAGCGCCCCTTCCGGGTTGCTTTTCAGCTCTTCCGGGCTGCAGCTGGGCATGGTGAAGGGGTGATGCAGCGCGTAGTACTGGCCGTCATCCTCTTCAAACATGGGGAAATCCACCACCCACAACGGCGCCCAGTCACCCTGTACCAGGTTCAGGTCGTGGCCGACCTTGACGCGCAGCGCCCCCAGGGCTTCGTTGACAATCTTGGCCTTGTCGGCGCCAAAGAAGATCAAGTCGCCGGTCTCGGCACCGGTGCGCTCGAGAATGCCCTGGATTGCCTCTTCGGTCAGGAATTTGAGGATCGGCGACTGCAGGCCTTCCGCCCCCGCAGCCAGGTCGTTGACCTTGATATAGGCCAGCCCCTTGGCGCCGTAGATGCTGACGAACTTGGTATAGCCGTCGATATCCTTGCGCGACAGGCTGCACCCGCCTGGGACTCTCATGGCCGCCACACGCCCTTTCGGATCGTTGGCCGGGCCGGAGAACACCTTGAAATCCACACCGGCCAGCAGGTCGGCGATGTCGATCAGTTCCAGCGGGATACGCAGATCCGGCTTGTCGGAACCAAAACGCTGCATGGCTTCCGAGAACGGCATGCGCGGGAAGTCCGGCAGCTCCACATCGAGCAGCTCCTTGAACACCGAGCGCACCATTCGTTCGGTGATGCCCATGATGTCTTCTTCTTCCACAAAGGAGGCTTCCAGATCGATCTGGGTGAATTCCGGCTGACGATCAGCGCGCAGGTCCTCATCGCGGAAGCACTTGGCGATCTGGTAGTAACGGTCGAAGCCCGCCACCATCAGCAGTTGTTTGAACAGCTGCGGGGACTGCGGCAACGCGAAGAAGCTGCCGGGGTGGGTTCGGCTCGGCACCAGGTAATCCCGGGCGCCTTCGGGGGTAGCACGAGTGAGGATCGGGGTTTCCACATCCATGAAACCTTCGCCTTCCAGAAAGGCGCGAACCACATGGGTCAGACGCGAACGGAACTGGAAGTTGCGCAGCACTTCCGGACGACGCAGGTCCATGTAGCGGTACTTGAGGCGCACCTCTTCACCGGCAGCGGAGTGAGCATCGAGCTCGAACGGCGGCGTTTCTGCCTCGTTGAGGATGGTCAGTTCCTTGCCCAGCACTTCGATATCGCCAGTGGACATCTTGCTGTTACTGTCTCTTATACACATCTCCGAGCCCACGAGACCAGAG
>OJEM01000102.1_pt1 | contig 22505 bp, 19 predicted proteins | sample 1593651 | NCBI WGS metagenome assembly OJEM01 (sample SAMN05416819, study PRJEB24817) | seawater metagenome | isolation source: Sea water | place: Canada:Atlantic | collected 2013-07
GTCTCGTGGGCTCGGAGATGTGTATAAGAGACAGTACCTGCGAAGGGAACAAGAAAGTACAAAGTGGTAAGTCGTAAATAGTAAAAGTTAAACTATGTGGTATGGCATGAATTTGTCCTTCAGGATTTTGCATGCAATACTGGTCATGCTTTTGCGCCCTTTGTATTCTCTCCTCCACTCCTGACAAGCATTTTATAACCTAAACTAACAGGCGAAAATGCTATGTCGACTCGACGCGAACAGCGCCAACAGGCGCAAGACTTTATTAATCAATTGGCCGGTGAGGCCTACCCTAATTCTACTCGTCACTACGAAAAAGGCAGCCGCGACGATATTAACGTTGCCATGCGACTGATTCACCAGCACGACAGCTTAATTGGCGGCACCGAAGAAAAGCCTATATTTGAAAGTAACCCACCCATTGGGGTTTACGATACTTCCGGCCCTTACGGCGACCCAGACGTTACCATTAACGTGCAAAAAGGGTTGGCGCCGCTACGAGAAAACTGGATTAAAGCCCGCGAAAACACGTACCAGCTTGAAGGGGTATCGTCGCACTTCGCGAAGCAACGTGAGCAAGATATTGTCACTGAAGATTTTCGTTTCACGCGCACGCTGAAACCACGCAAAGCCCTAGAAGGTAAAAACGTGACACAGCTGCATTACGCTCGCCAAGGCATTATCACGCCCGAGATGGAATACATTGCCATTCGCGAAAACATGGGCCGCGACGCACTAAAAGACAGCCCGCTAAGCAATCAACACAAAGGCGAGCACTTCGGGGCTAACCTGCCTTCAAACATTACCCCTGAATTTGTTCGCCAAGAAGTGGCAGCTGGTCGCGCGATTATTCCCGCGAACATAAATCACCCTGAACTAGAACCTATGATCATTGGCCGCAATTTTTTAGTCAAAATTAACGCCAATATTGGTAATTCAGCGGTCACCTCGTCTATTGAAGAGGAAGTAGAAAAGCTAGTGTGGTCTACCCGCTGGGGCGCCGATACGCTTATGGATTTATCCACCGGCCGCAACATTCACGAAACACGCGAATGGCTGCTTCGTAACAGCCCAATCCCTTTAGGTACTGTGCCCATCTACCAAGCCCTCGAGAAAGTAAATGGCGTGGCTGAAGATCTTACCTGGGAGTTGTTTAAAGACACCCTTATCGAGCAAGCCGAACAAGGGGTAGATTACTTCACCATTCACGCAGGCGTATTACTTGAATACGTGCCACTTACCGCAAATCGAGTAACGGGCATTGTGTCGCGCGGCGGCTCTATTATGGCCAAGTGGTGTTTAAGTCATCACAAACAGAGCTTTTTGTACGAACGATTCCGCGATATTTGTGAAATTTGTGCCGCTTATGATGTATCGCTTTCTTTAGGTGACGGATTACGCCCAGGCAGCGTAGCCGATGCAAACGATGAGGCACAATTTTCTGAACTTCGCACCTTGGGTGAGCTCACTAAAATAGCCTGGGAATACGATGTTCAGGTTATGATTGAAGGCCCAGGGCATGTGCCAATGCACATGATCAAAGCCAATATGGAAGAGCAGTTAACCCATTGCCATGAAGCGCCTTTTTACACATTAGGCCCCCTAACTACTGATATCGCGCCAGGTTATGACCACTTCACGTCTGGAATTGGTGCCGCTATGATAGGTTGGTACGGCTGCGCCATGCTTTGTTATGTTACCCCTAAAGAGCATTTGGGTTTGCCCAACAAAGAAGATGTTAAGCAGGGGCTAATTACCTACAAAATTGCGGCACATGCTGCCGACTTAGCGAAAGGCCACCCCGGTGCGCAAATTCGCGATAACGCCATGTCGAAAGCCCGTTTTGAGTTTCGTTGGGAAGACCAGTTCAACCTCGCATTAGACCCCCATACCGCCCGCGCTTATCACGATGAAACCCTGCCCAAGGCCTCGGGTAAAGTGGCACATTTTTGTTCTATGTGCGGCCCCAAGTTTTGCTCTATGAAAATTTCTCAAGAAGTGCGAGATGTAGCCAAAGCTAATCAGGAAGCTGCGCAACAAGACAGTGCTCTTCAAGAAAAAGCACTGCAAGAAAAAGGCATGCAAGACATGGCTACCGCCTTTAATAACTCTGGAGCTGCGCTATATCACGGTGCCGATACCAAGGTGCAGCTGCCGTGATAGAAACAACAAGAGGCTTATTTAAAGCAACACAAGCCATGAGCGAGGAACCCGTTGTATGGGCTATTGGTGGCATAGATACAAGTGGAGGCGCGGGTATAACCCGCGACGCCATTACCCTTGCTGATATAAATGTGCATGCATGCGTATTAACCACCCAGGTCGCAAACCAATCACATTCGATAATGCGAAGCGCATCCGCGCTAAGTATCGATACACTCAATGAACAATGGCAAGCACTCGAAAGCGACCTTCCACCTAGGGCAATAAAGATTGGCGCTATTGCAAACTCTGCTCAAGCCCTATTTTTGTGTGAGCATGTAGTAAAAATAAAACAGTATAAAACCGCTAACTGTTTTGTCGTTTGGGATCCTGTATTGGTAAGTTCGTCAGGAGGCGTTTTAGGTGAACTCAGCCAACATAGTATTGATACGCTTATTGCGACTGTGGATGTTGTAACCCCTAACGTGAAAGAGTTAGCACAGTTAACCGGCTGGCCTGTGCACTGTGAAAAGTCTCTATTAGCCGCGGCACAAGCGCTTATAGCCCGTGGGGCTCAAGCTGTTTACGTTAAAGGCGGCCACGCCCACTGGCAAAGTACAGCAATTGATACTTTCGTGTCAGCGCAGGCGATTCGAATTTTCCAACAACCCCGAGATAACATGGGTAACCTTAGAGGCACAGGTTGCATGTTTTCCAGTGCATTAGCCGGTTTTGTGGCAAGTGATTATGATATTCAAGATGCGCTAACCCTTGCTAATGCATACCTGCATAAAGTGCGTAACGCGTCGGTATTTTCAAGCAGTTCTGTCTGTTCTGCCGACCAAATTCATTGCGCAGGTTTAGTTGGCTTTCCTTTAACGCCGGTACACTATCCTTCTGTCCGCTATGGTGAAAATGACCCTGTTTGGCACAAAACCCCGATGCAATTTCCTAAATTAACCGACACATCACTAGGGATATACCCAGTGGTTAGCGATGTATCGCAATTGGAGGTACTGGTAAAAGCAGGCGCCGCGATTATCCAATTGAGAATAAAATTTGGCACTGAAGATTCCAAGTCGATACAAATAGCGAAGGCTGTAGAGGTAGTAAAGAACACACCCTGTCAGTTATTTATTAACGATGACTGGGAATTAGCCATCAAGCATGGTGCCTACGGCGTACATTTGGGGCAAGAAGATCTCGAAACGGCGAATTTACAGGCCATTTCCCGTGCAGGGCTTAGATTGGGTGTTTCTACCCACGGTTACTGTGAGCTTCAACGCATTAAAAGGCTAAGGCCCTCTTACATTGCACTCGGTCATATCTTTCCCACCACCACAAAAGACATGCCGTCCAAACCACAAGGGCTCGATCGCCTTTCACGTTACGTTCGGCTTTGTGCAGATATCCCTACGGTGGCCATTGGCGGTATTAATTTGTCACGAATTAACACGGTAGCCAGTACTGGCGTGTCGGGTATTGCCGTTGTGCGTGCCGTTACACAAGCAGCGGACCCCGCTGCGGCATTTCACGACTTGTTAAGGCGGATGAATGATGCCGAAGATAATGGCGAAGACAGGGGAGACAGAATTGCCGAGCCTGGCGCATCAGTTCAACACGGCCTTAGCTATGAATAGTGTGCACTTATCTGCCGATGACATCAGCCGTTACAGTCGCCAGTTGCTGCTTGATGACATTGACGAAGAAGGGCAAGCTCGCCTGAAACAAGCATACGCTGTTGTTATCGGGCTTGGAGGGCTAGGTACATTAGTTGCGCGTTACTTGGTGGGTGCAGGTATAGGCAAAGTGTTGCTGGTAGATAACGACACTGTTGATAAGAGTAACATCCATCGGCAAGTGCTGTTTAACCAAGAACATATTGGCCAATACAAAACAAAAGCCAGCTATGCCCAATTGCGCCTAGTAAACCCCCGCCCCCAGATTGAATTAGCCGAGATTAAGGCAAATAGCAGTAACTTACCGTTGCTGATAACCGGTGCCCAGTGCGTGCTGGATTGCAGCGACAACATCACTACCCGAAAAGCCATTAATGCCGCTTGTGTTAACCAGCGCACAGCACTTTTTATTGCTGCCGCCAGCCAGTACAGCTGGCAAGCGATAAACCTGCAATTGAGTGAAAAAAACAGTGGCTGCTACGCATGCCTACTTGCGCACACAAGGGTACAAGAAGACTGCATCAGTCAAGGTATTTTAGGCCCTGTGGTAGGCATGGCAGCATGCTTTCAAGCCACACAAGCATTGCTGTACATGGCGAATCCGAAGACAAATATTACGTGGGGGCAATACCACATTATGAATGTGGCCACTGCGCAGTTTCAGTCTTTTTCACTTCCGGCCTTTGAACACTGCGAGGTATGCCAATGTCCTTTATAACTATTTTATTAAATGATGCACAGATGAGCTGCGCCCCAAACACGTCAGTGTTAGCTTTTCTGACTGACCAAGACATAAGCCAAGACGGCACTGCTGTGGCTAAAAACGGCACTATTTTGGCCAAGCCGCTTTGGGATGAAATCCACTTACAAAACAACGATAAGCTTGATATTTTCACGCTTGTAGCAGGAGGGTAAATGCTTACCTTAGCGAATCAAACTTTTTCATCTCGCCTATTAATGGGCACGGGTAAATTTAGCTCGCCAAGCATAATGAAACGCAGCGTAAAAAGTGCCAAAAGCACTATAGTAACCTTAGCCATGAAGCGGCTTTCTGCGCATATTGAGCATGATAATTCCTTAGCACTTTTAAGAGAATTAGACGTTACGCTATTACCGAACACCTCTGGCGCCAAAAACGCACAAGAAGCCATTTTTGCTGCTGAGTTAGCCTATGAAGTGCTCGGTTCGCCATGGATAAAGTTAGAAATACACCCTGACCAACAGCACCTTTTACCAGATCCTATCGAAACTCTACGTGCCGCCGAAGTAATAGTGAAAAAAGGCTTCAATGTGTTGCCTTATTGCCATGCCGACCCTGTGCTTTGTAAGCGGTTAGAAGAAGTGGGCTGCGCAGCGGTTATGCCATTAGGCGCACCTATTGGCACCAATCAAGGGTTACAAACCGCGCCTTTTTTGCGCATTATTATTGAACAAGCGAATGTACCCGTTATTGTTGATGCGGGCATTGGTAAGCCTAGCGAAGCCATGGCGGCCATGGAAATGGGCGCTGATGCTGTGTTGGTGAACACAGCTATTGCTACTGCAAGCAATCCTGTTGCCATGGCGAGCGCTTTTTCTAAAGCCGTTGAAATAGGCCGTAAAGCTTATGAAGCCGGCATGCCTATTACTCATCAAGAAGCCCAGCCTTCTAGCCCCTTAACCCAGTTTTTGGTGCAGGAGTAATTTGAAAATGGGCATTGCAAGCACACTCATGTCGCAAGATTTAACGAATATAGCGCTTTCTATTCAAAGTAAAACCAACAAGCACGTAGAGCAAGCGTTAGGGAAAACCAGCCGCAATTTAGATGATTTTATGGCGCTAATATCCCCTGCTGCCACGCCTTATTTAGAAGAGATGGCCGCGCAATCACAAATGCTAACCCGCGCCCGATTTGGCAATACCATGGGGTTATTTGTGCCCCTATACCTTGCCAATTTATGTGCAAACGAATGTACATATTGCGGTTTCACCATGAGTAACAAAATAAAGCGTACGGTGCTGAATTTGAGCCAAATAGAAACCGAGATAGACGCTATTACCGATATGGGGTTTTCACAAGTATTGCTGGTAACAGGCGAGCACGAACAAAAGGTAGGCATGCCTTATTTTAGTGAAGTGCTACCGGCAATAAGGGCTAAAGCGAGCAACGTCATGATGGAAGTGCAGCCGTTGCCACAAAAAGACTATGAAACCTTAAAGACCCTAGGGGTGGATGCGGTATTAGTTTACCAAGAAACCTATAACCCTCAAGCGTACGCAAAATACCATACTCGGGGCAAAAAGCAGGATTTCTTATGGCGTTTGCAGGCCAGCGATCGTATTGGCGCAGCAGGTATTGATAAAATAGGTATTGGCGCATTATTAGGGTTAGGTGACTGGCGTACCGATAGTGTGATGACTGCCCTGCACGGCCAGCTTATTCAGCAGCATTACTGGCGAAGTCGGGTGGCTATTTCTTTCCCGCGCTTACGACAGTGCGAAGGCAATACCAACGATTCAGTTAATTTATTAACCCAGCAGTTTCCTAACGAAACGCAACTGTTGCAATTGATATGCGCTCACCGTTTGTTTAACCCACAAGCCGAACTGTCCCTATCTACTCGTGAATCGGCGCGATTTCGCGATGGTGTGTTACCACTAGGTATTACCTCTATGTCAGCAGGGTCGCAAACTCAACCTGGCGGTTATAGTGCGCCTTCAGAAGCGCTTAACCAGTTTGATATAGATGACACCCGCGCTGTAAATTTGGTAGCCGCCGCCATTGAAGCAAAAGGGTTGGAGCCGGTATGGAAAGATTGGATGGCTTTTAGTTAGCCATTCAATAAATACCTTATTTTCTGTCACACCCTTTTGTTTGTTTTTGGCCGTTATATATGGCTAAGACATGGCCTCGTCGTGCTATGTAAGCGATGAGTAATACTTATTGTTTCTGAGTGTTAATCCAAAAAGCCCTCTGTAAGCTACTATTACTAAGCAGCTTTGTTTTAACCGTGTGGAAAAGGATAGCAATGAAGAATAACAAACTACGAAGACTAGCGTTGGTTATGGGTGTGTTTACCCTAAGCTCACTTGCCGCGTGCGGCGATCATTCCAACCCAGACTCCCACGAGCACCCAAAAAAAGAATCAACAAAACAAAGTACAAACGCTTCACTCCCAACCACTACCGAATACTTTACTGATGACGTGATTGTTAGTGATGGCCTTGTAGACTGTACATTGAGCGATGGCAGTGAATCTTCGTGTTATATCGTTACTATGCCGGTAAATAGCGGTATAGACGTTGGGCACGACAAAGGGCCGTGGTGCCCGCGTAATATTAACGATACCGCTGAAGACGCGGGAATTTGGTTGAGTGATAACCAAGTATACGATGCGGATGGCAACTTTATAGAAAACCTAGCCACCTTCTATAGTGATGACAATTGGCAGCTGTTTAACCCTGAAACGGGTGAAGTTAAAGTGACCGATAGCAAAGATGCCTGCCTTGCTGCTGCGCGCCCCGATGTTGCCCCCGAATATCAGAACTACTGCGTTGAATGCCAACCTGAATACGCGGAAGATGTTGAACCACAAAAATACCTTATTCCCGCCTACCCTAAAAAAGCATCACGCATTACCCAATTCGACCCTCATGGTGGAGTAGGCCTTGCTTTCAACGGTATTAAGATGGATGCGCCTGCGCCAGTTGATGCCATTTTAGGGGCTTACACTCTTGCCCCCTTTGATGACTGTGGCGGACACGTTAACCCTCATGTTGGGTACCATTACCATGCCATTACCGAATGCTCATCTATTGATACTGCGCTTTCTACCCACGGCAAAATGTTAGGCGTAGCACTAGACGGTTTTACTATTTTTGAACGTAAACTCCCTGATGGACAAGTACCTGATGATCTTGATGACTGCGGCGGGCATGCTCTAGATGGAAGTAGCGTTGATAAAGAGAAAGAGGGTGACATCGGTTACCACTACCATGCTGGCGATGCCGGAAGTAACCAAATTTTAGCCTGTTTCAGTGCACCTCAAGGTTGCGCTATACAGGGTGACAGTATGCAGTGCGATACCAAGCGAGGTGGCCCTGGTGGTCTTGGTGATCATCCTCCTGGTGGCCCTCCTGGAGGTCTTCGTGATGATGGCCCTCCTGGGGATCTTCCACAAAATAAGCGCCTTCCTAGTGACGCATCTTAGTAGAAAAAAGCATTAGTTTTTCTAACGTGAAAATTTAATAAATGTTTTTTGCGTTATGCTTATTTTGCCTCTACAATCCGCGCAAATTTTAGCCAAGCCTTTTTATACTCAAAAATTCAGGCTTGGCTTATTTCGCTACCGCACTTAGCGGTGAATGCACTTTTATTTTTATTAAAAAATAACCCCCAAGTAGGACAAGTCGTTGGACACTGTAGAATTTATTCAAATTCGGAGATTTATTGTAAAGCTTGGCAAAATGCTGCACAAATACGGCACGCCTGCTTTTCGACTAGAAGCTTACTTACTAGAAGTTGCGACCTACTTAGGCGTGCACGCTTCATTTATTTCCACACCGACTTCATTAACTTTTGTTATTTGGAGTGACAGACACGAAGATGAATATAATCATGCTTCTCGCCTACTTCCCGGCGACCTAGACATGAACGCGTTATCACTTACCGACGAGCTTGCAGGCTCACTACTAAACGGTGAGCTTACTCTAGCAGCAGCCGATAAACGCCTTGATGAAATTGATGCTATGGGTAGCCCCTATGGGAAATGGCTTACGGGTGGCGCCTTCGGTATGGCTACCAGCGCCTTTGCCATGCTAATGGGTGCAAGCTGGGCTGAAATTGGTTGGTCAGGTTTACTAGGCTTACTTGCCTATGTATGGACGCTGTGGTCCGAGCGTTCTAAGCGGGTTAATTTAATGCTAGAACCGGCTACCGCTTTTATTGCTGCCCTACTCGCGTGTGCTATTGGTACTTACATCGACCCAGGGATTAACATTCCTCTTATTGTACTTTCCTCGGTAATAGTATTTGTTCCTGGGCTTGCCCTTACCATGGGGCTTGCCGAGCTTTCGTCCCGCAATATGGTATCGGGCACTGCTCGCACCATGGATGCCGTAATGCAGTTGTTTAAGCTTTATTTCGGTGCTTTTTTAGGCGTATCGGCAGGCTTTAGTTTATTTGGCGAGAACGTATACCAACCGGCTGAGTCTTTGCCTTATTGGGCAACGTGGTTATCGGTATTTCTATTATGTTTAGCGCTAGTGGCTATTTTTCGCACCCGGGTTAAACATATTCCATGGGCCATGGCGGCGGCCTTTATTGCATACAGTGCCACGGCGTGGAGCTCTGATTACATGAGCCCCGGATTAGGCGCATTCGTGGGAGCCTTCGCCCTAGGGCTTTTTGCCAATGCTTTCACCCGCATTGCAAATCAGCCTGCTACCATTGTGGCTATGCATGGGCTAATTGTATTGGTGCCGGGGTCTAAAACTTATATTGGGTTGAACTCGTTTATTTCGGGGCAAGACTTTGTACAAGCTGATCATTTAGGTCAAGAAGTGTTCTTGATTTTTATGTCGCTAGTAGCAGGGCTTATATTTGCTAACGTTGTAATGCCAACTAAAAAAGCCCTGTAGTGCGGGGGTAGTTTAGCAAGATACATCGACTTTTCGTCACGTATTCATGCTTGTAAAAGGTATCATTTGGAAAATAACAGCGTTATGAATAACGCTGTTATTCGCCCTATTTTAATAGCTTCATTAACGCCTTTCCTAAACGCACATTAAGCGCCCCTGCGGCGACGGCTTCAGCGGAATTCTCCATAAATTTTGCACTTAACGAACCGCCAATTTGATTGGCTACTTCATCGGTAGCCAAGTCGAATACCCCCTGTGCGGCAATATTTTGGGCAAGTACGCCGAGTAGTTTCCAATTGCCTATGGTGCCAGGTCGAAGGCCATAAATTTTGGCCATGCGCCTTATGGTACGAAAGCTTATCCACATGACTGCAAAAGTTTGAATTAAGTTATTTGGGCTAATAAATGCCAAGCTTCCTGCGGTAATCGATTCTTTGTTAAGTACTTTTTGCGCTTTTTGCTGCACCGCGTTTAATACCGTATCGTGATACAGCCCCAGCCGCTCTTTAGCAGACATATCATTGTGAAGCTGCTTTTGGTAAATAGCGAAACAGTGCGCAGCATAAGACGATGAGGTAAAACGGCTACCATGGCGTTTGAGTACTTTGTCGACGGTCTCAATGCTATCTTCACCGGTTAACGAAGCGATAGTTTGCCCATCATCAATGGCCTTATTGATTTGCTTATAACCTCGCCATTCTCGAAAGCTCAAATAACTGAAACAGGCCACAAAACCACTAAGTAGTGCGGCCAAAGCAGTGCTAGCAATGGGATGCTCGGCTACGCTTGCCGTAAGCGTGGTGTAGGCATCGAAAACAAAGAAGCCAATAATGGAAAGTACACCTAGCCCCAAGGTTAACCCACCAGTAGAAATACGCGCTTTTGCGCTGTCCATTTGCCATTCGTTGGTTTCAGTTTTTGCGGGCATTGCAGTATCGGGGGGCCTAATATCAAGGCGCTGCTGTACCACTTTGGGGCGATAGGCCGGCGGAGCTGCACTTGTCGGTTTCTCGGTACTTTTATCTATCGAGCTTTGTTCATCTATCGAGCTTTGTTCGCTCATCGAGTCTTGTTTATTCATTGGAAACTCCTTCGGCCAACAAGAACTGGAGTAGTCTGTCCAACCCTCTGCCGGATAGTATTCGCGCCATATAGTCTTGCGGCACTTGGGTGTTCAATACTGGAAAATGTGCATCTGCTTCCATGGCTTTAAGTGAAGCCGGTATCGGTTCAAATGCCGCTTCTACATAACCATTCTCGGCATCTTGATAACGCAGTGCATTTGGCGAGCTGCCTTCATCCGTGACTTGTATTGCCGATACTAAAAAATGCTCAAATTTAATAGGCTTATCAACAAACCGAGCTCTTGCACCTTCAGTAACCTGCTTGAGTAACGATAACAAGTTTTCGCGCTCAGACACCGGGATTAAATCAGCTTTTGTGGCTACAAAAGCCACTCGGCCAATGGCTTCTTTGCGCATAACATTGCGGGCAAACCACCCTGTTTGGCCATACACAAAGGTGTCGGCCAAATGACTAAGCGTTTCTTTTAATTGATACAAATGCTGACGGCTGTGATTTAAACCCTCGAATAAATCCACCAAAATAATTTGTTTATCGGTTTCTCGAAATACAGACTGCTTTAACGGTGTTAACCAGTCTTTTTGAAACGCAGTAAAATGGCTTTCAAATGCTTTGTACCAAGGATGAGATACGTCGCTGGTAATACTCGACGGTAACGGCGCAAACCCTAGCTGCTGCCAATCGAAATCACTTGAATCTAATAAAAAACTGCCAGGTTGTAGTAGGGATATACCATTTTTTTTCGCTATCACTAAATAGTGTCGATAGGCACTTACAAGTTCATTAATATTATCTTGAGTAGGTGATTGCTCGAAGTCAAAGGCATTCACAACGGTTTTCCACTCATTCGCAAAATGCTGCTGGGGGCCGCTGCTTAACTGTGCCCATGCAGAATCAGACCACTGAGCGTAGGTTTTACCTAGCATAGGAATATCGGTTATCCACTCCCCTGGATAGTCGATAAATTCAAAAACAATATCGGTGTGGGGCAAAAGGTGGCGCTTAATACTCATGGTTTGTGTTAACCGCACAACAAGCTTAAACCCATAAGCTTCTTCGGTAGCCTCAGGCCACCGACCTGATGCCAGCGCATCCATGTTCTCTTTGAGAGGGAAAGGCTTGTACCCGTCTATGGGTTCAATCCGCATGAATTCTACCTGTGAAGGCGGAAGATATCGCAACAAAGGCATACAAGCATAACCTTCTTCGCTGCGACTTTTCAGCATGGTCATTAAGCTGGTGAACAACATAGATTTTCCGCTTCGGCTTAAGCCGGTAATGGTAAATCTATGGGTTTCTTTACTGAAAATATCAGACAGGGTTTCCCCTGATGCTGACGCGGCTAAGCGCACCTTATCAAGTAAAGAAGACAAACTGTTTTGCATGAGCCACCCGTTCCCTTTTAGTTGCACTTAACCATACGTGCCTCTACATAATGTGGTCATTAATTGATGTAAGACAAGCATATTGCACGTTTTGTTACAACTTCCGCAATTTCACCTTAATCTAAGTTGACGACTATATGATGCACTGATACATAAGCTTATATGCATATAAGAATTTTTTTACTTTGTGCTTAGTCTTTACCGTTAATAGTAAAAAGGATCATCAAATGAGCAAGTCGTACCCTGATATAACTAAACGCATTTCAGATAACATGAAGTCTCTTCGCGCTGGCATACCCGACACCATGCAAGGTTTTTCAGCTATGGCGAAAGCAGCAACTCAAGACGGCGCCCTAGATAAAAAAACCAAAGAGCTAATTGCATTAGCCATTGGTATTTCAACGCGGTGTGACGGCTGCATTGGCTTTCATGTAAAAGCATTGGTAGATTTAGACGTAACCAAAGAAGAGTTAGAAGAAACACTAGGGATGGCAATTTATATGGGCGGTGGCCCGTCACTGATGTACGCTGCTGATGCCATGTTAGCCTACGAGCAATTTACTCAGGGGTAATATGCATTAACCGAATTTAGTATGCTGGCTTTGGCTAAAGCGCCTTTAGATAAAGCCGCCTTCGCACTTTTGCAATATGCACTTTTACTGAACCCACTAGTGCTGAGCGGTTTTGCCAAACAGCTTTCGATTTATACGGTTTTTAGCTGAGTGCCAGTGATTCTTTGGCAAGGTAGGCGCGTTCTCGATAACGTGATCAAAAGGAATATCAGCCAACTGTACCGGTGCAACATGGGCGCAAAAAATAGTTTCTATAGACGACTGCGCAATACGTTGTAGCGACTTTCGATATTGATTTGGGTGGCATAAGGGGTAAGGTGGTACTAACTCACCTTTTACTTTTACCAATAAATCGGCCACGTACGCTTGCCGCGTAGGTTCGTGCATAATGGTAAGATCGTGGTCAGTGTGCCCCGGAGAATAAAGTACCTTCCACTCGTTAAAAAAGGGCAGATTTTGCTCGTCTTCCAGCAAGATATCAGCCCGCAATACAGGGTTATACCAAATAGACTCACGCTGCTTACCTATGCGGTTTGCTACCCACCACGTCAGGCCCAAATCAATGGCGTGGGCTGCTCTGCCCATTAAGCCAGCATACCAGCTTTTTGCTTTTGGGTGCGCGGCAATAGACGCCCCGGTTAACGCCTTAATTCTTGCAGCGCCACCAGCATGATCAGGGTGCATGTGCGTTACCACAATCAATTTTAGGTCGCTTAAAGGCCGATGTAAGGTCTCAGTAATAAACTGGCTCACCGTTTCTACATCGGCGCGACTACACCCATCTAATAGCAGTAAGCCATGCTCGTGCTCTGCTAGATAGATGTGTTGAATGTAGCCCGAAAGGGTATGGATCTTCATTTAGATTCTCATGGCGTTGAGTTGAACGCTGTCGTTAATACTACGTGGATTGTGGGTGTGACTTATTTTTGTAGCAAAACACGCCAACAATTCGTACTGAAATACTAACAAACATTACACATAACAACCAGATCAAGCAAACAACTGTAATACCAGAGCCTTAAGCCACATTAACCCTGGCTCGCCTTCTTGATGCTGATGCCAGTACAGATGTGTTTCCAATGCGGGTAAGTTGAAGGGCAGTGCCGCGATACTTAAGTTTTCGTCAGCAAGGGCGCTGGCAATAGAGCCTGGTAAGGTTAACAGCGCGTTGGTGTTCGCGGTAACCTCTGCCGCAGCCCGATAATTTTGACAACGCCATAGCGAAGGGCGGCTGACTCCAAGTTGCTGTAGGGCAATCTCCTCTACCGAGGCCCCTTTTATTCGATTCGATACCGTTATATGCCGAGCATGTAAATACGCCTCTGCACTTAGGCTGTTACACAAGGCATGCTGAGTATTCATTAACACAGCGTAGTTATCACGGGTTAGCAAACAGTGTTCAACCGGCGGTGAAATGGGTCGGCCAATGTCTACCACTAAATGTAAATTGCGATTGCTTAAGTCGGCTACCATAGTGTCGCGATTTAGTCGCGCACTGACAATTTCAACATTAGGCGCATGCACTTCAAGCTTGGCCAATAGTGCCGGCAACACACTAAGTTCTAACGACTCTTGCATGGCAATAACGAAACGCTGATGGCTGTGAGCGGGGTTAAAGACGGTAAATTCACTTAATGCACGACGAATATTGGCTAACGCCTCTAGAATTTGAGGTGCTAACCGTTCGCAGGCGGCCGTAGGCAGCATATGATTTTTTTCACGAGCAAATAGTGGGTCGCCAAGAATTTCGCGAAACCGCCTCATAGCGTGGCTAACCGCTGATGGCGTGATATGCAGCGACTCTGCGGCATGGGTCATGTTACGCTGCTGCCACAAAGCTTCAAACACTTTCAGTAAGTTTAAGTCGAGCTTTTCAAATTGCCGTTTATCTTGCATTAAGGCTTTCCCTTTAATACCTAAACCGCCCCACAACAAACTACGCTGAAAAACAGTGCTAAAGCCACCTATTGAAACCGGCTCTCAACATCACAGCGCAGTGAATAGCATTCACAATACTATCGGACTAGATTTCATTTCATTCATTCTAGTAACTAAACTACGCTATAGCTATCAAATTTATTACCCACTGCTTTTAAGCTACTAGCCATTTGTTAAGCACCCGAGGATAGTCATGGATTTTTCGCATAACGATAAAACAAACGCCCTACTCGAAAAACTTGATGCATTTATTGCTGAACATATCGAGCCCATTGAAAATGAAGTTTATGATTTTCATCATAAAGAGAACCACCACGGTGATTGGAAAAAGTGGAAGCTACACCCTGGCACCGAGGCACTAAAACAAAAAGCCCGCGAGGCAGGATTGGCTAATTTATTTTTGCCCGATGCTGAGCTTGGTAAAGGACTAACCACGCTAGAATATGCGCCTATGGCTGAGCGTATGGGCAGATTTCTTTTCGCCCCTGAGATATTCAACTGTAACGCGCCAGATACAGGCAACATGGAAGTGCTTTATCACTTTGGTAACGATGCGCAAAAAGCCAAGTGGCTTACCCCGTTGCTAGCAGGTGAAATACGTTCTGTGTTTGGTATGACAGAGCCTGACGTAGCATCGTCTGACGCCACCAATATGGCAGCAACCATTATTGAAGATGGCGATGATGTAGTGATCAACGGCAAAAAGTGGTGGTCTACCGGTTTGGGGCATCCCAACGCTGCTTTCACTATATTCATGGGCTTATCTAACCCAGAAAATGACAAACACAGCCGCCATAGCATGGTGATTGTGCCACTAGATACACCAGGAATTACCATAACCCGTATGCTAGATGCGTATGGCGATTACGATGCCCCTTATGGTCATGGTGAAATGCATTTTGATAATGTACGGGTAAGTAAAGAAAACCTAGTGATGGGTTTAGGTAAAGGCTTTGCAATTGCTCAAGGCCGTTTAGGCCCTGGCCGAATTCACCACTGTATGCGCGCCATCGGCATGGCTGAAAAATCACTAGAGCTTGCCCTTAAACGTGGCCACGAACGGGTCGCGTTTGGTAAGCCCATTATTCGCTTAGGCGGTAATTTAGAGCGTGTTGCTGAAGCACGTATGGCCATAGAGCAAGCCAGACTATTAACCCTTCATGCCGCATGGAAGATAGACAACCTTGGCGTGAAGCACGCCATGACAGAAATATCTGCCATTAAAGTGGTGGTGCCTAACATGCTGCAATCGGTAGTAGACATGGCCCTGCAAATTCATGGTGGTGCTGGCATGTGTAGCGACTTCCCATTAGCACGCTTTGCTGCAGGTGCTCGCGCACTACGATTAGCTGATGGCCCTGATGAAGTGCATAAAGGCATGGTGTCGCGCATAGAGCTTAGAAAGTATCAATAAAACAGCCTTGAGCGGATAAACAGCCCTGAGCGGATAGACAGCCTTGAGCAGATAGACAGCCCTGAGCGAATAGACAGCCTTGAGCAGGTAAACAGCCCTGAGCGGATAACCAGCCTTGAGCGTTTATAAATAACCTTGAGCATTAAACAAAAAAAGAGGCCTACTTTTCTAAGTAGGCCTCTTTTTCTTATTCACTCTTCAGTATTAGGTGCTCAAACGAATGGTGTTCACGCTACTCACTGTCTTCGTTCAAACGACTATGAATGAGCTCAAGTTTGGCAAAACTTTTGTTTAACTCTGGGTTCGTCATGACTAACGCCAACACGTGTTCATAGCTTTCTTCGCGAGTTTGTTTGGTTAAAAATTTAATCATTTGGTCGCTAGGTAATCGACTCAAATCAATCCCTGTGCCAGTAGACATGGCTTGGATATACATTGCTCGCGCAGTTTTAACATACCGAGGCTCACAGGTTTTTTTGGCAATTTTGCTGCCTATAGGCCGATGATAAGAACAGAGCACGTCAAACTTCGCCACTTCATTTAATTCATGATACATATCCAAGAAATCAAATTTGGCTTTATTGAATTCACGCTGTAATTGCGGTTTTGTTTTTTGTCCAAGTATTTCAAATTTCTCATACTGTCGAGTTTTATCATGCTGCGCAAATACTGCACTACTAAACAGAATAGAAGCTGCTGTGAATAGGCCTGCTAAGTGCTTTATGGTAGCGCCAGATATAGCGGAAGTGGTGTGTGCCTTCATCATTTGTTCCCTTTTTGATGCGTTAAATTCAACCTAGCACATGTACGATTTATAGGCAAAAAAATAGCTATTGTGCCTTCTGCTACCGCTTGGGGCTTGGGCTCGCGCCTTTCTTGGCAAAACCTTCTTTTTAAGCCATGCTACCCACGGTGCTTTTAAATCGACGTAGGGCAATATAATAAAATACCCCACCAATAAATGTTAGCGCAATAAGTTGAGGGTACACCACACTTAGCCCAGCCCCTCTGTACAGCACACCTTGTGATGCCATAACAAAATGAGTATTAGGCGCAATAAGCATAATGTTTTGAATTAAGTCAGGCATACTTTCTCTTGGTGTTACACCACCAGACAGCAACTGAAGCGGTAATAATACTAGAATCAATAAAAGCCCAAACTGTGGCATAGAGCGCGCGATGGTTGCCATGAATATACCTAAACTGCTCACCGCAAATAGGTGAATAGCCACCGCCAGCATAAATAACCACACATCGCCATTAATGGGGACACCCAACACGTATTGAATGACCAAATACACCGACATGAGTGTAGCAAGCCACACCATCAATAAGGTAGCGGCAATTTTCGATAACATTATTTCACTGCTTGATACAGGCATTGCCAATAAATGCTCTATTGTACCCCGCTCTTTTTCTCGAATAAGCGCAGCGCCCGATAAAATAATCGCAATCATCGTCACCGCATTAATGAGCTCCATCACTGAACCAAACCAGAAACTTTCTAAGGCAGGGTTAAACCGCGCGCGCATGATTAAATCTACGGTATAACTGGTTTCTGACTTGTACCCCGCCACGTAAGCGGCCACCTCTTCGCCGATAATTTCAGTAATATAGCCGTTACCGGTAAACGCCTGGCTAATGCGGGTAGCATCTACGTTAACTTGCACATCAGGTACTGAACCCTTCATTACGTCTTTTTCAAATTCAGGAGGTATCGTCACGACAAAGGTGTACTTTCCCGTATCTAAGCTGGGGGTAACGTCTTGTTCAGAAATAATGACGGGGGTTAAAAAATAGGGAGGCACAAAGCCGTCTATCACCCGATGAGAAAGCTGCGAACGGTCATGATCCACAAACGCAATCGGCGCGTTATGCAAAGACTCAGGTACTGCTGTGGCCGCCGTGTAAATGTTTAAGGTGAACACATAGAAAATGAGCACCAACATCACAGGGTCGCGCCATAAGCTCCATAATTCTTTTACACTAAGATGCAATACATTGTTAAGTTTCATTACTTAGCGTTCCTGTTTCTTAAGTAGCGCCACTGACAACCACAGGGTAATAGGAATGCTGATAGCGATGGCATACACCGCAAAATCTAATGAACCAAAGCCCAACCCTTTACTGAAAATGCCTCGACTGGCTAATAAAAAGTAACTAATGGGATGCATCTCACCAATAATTTTTCCTGCGCCCTCTAGTGCTGAAACCGGCGTGATCATGCCCGCAAATTGTACCGCAGGTACCATGGTTCCTATGGTAGTAAGTAGAATAGCGGCAATTTGGCTGTTGGTAAAAACAGACGCCAACAAGCCAAAACTGGTAGAAAAGGTCACAAACAATAACGCGATTATGGCAAACGCGAAGACATCGCCTTTAAGCGGTACTTTAAAAAAGTACACCGCCATCAGAACCAATAAAATGAAGCTTACAAACGAAGTAAGGATATAGGGCACTTGTTTGCCCAGCAGAAATTCGAGTTTCGATACTGGCGTCACATACAAGTTAATAATTGAGCCTAGCTCTTTTTCTCGCACCACGGCTAACGAGGTAAGCAACGCCGGTATCATCAATAACAGCATTGGAATAACCGCAGGTACAATGGCAACTAAGCTTTTAATATCGGGGTTATACAAGTAGCGCGATTGCACATCAATCAGCGAGGTAGAAGTGGTCGTGCTCATTTGAGAAGCTTGTTCTAACAACCAGGTTAAGTGAATGCCTTCAACATAGCCTTCAATAGTTTCGGCTCTAGAAGGCATAGAACCATCTATCCATGCGCCAATTTGTACGTTCTCACCTTTATGGAGCTTTTGGCCGAAGTCCGGCGGTATCTCAATGGCCAGTGACAACTCGCCACTTTTCATTCGCCGGTCCATGTCTTCGTAACTGGTAATATCAGGCTGGGTGACGAAATATCGTGAACCTGCAAGGCTATTGGTGTATTGCTCACTGATGGCAGACTTGTCGCGGTCGAACACCGCATATTGTAAATCTTCTACATCCATGGTTATGCCGTAGCCAATGACCAGCATCAATACGATAGAGCCTAAAAATGCCATGGTTAAGCGGATAGGGTCGCGCATTAACTCCAGCGTTTCACGGGTGGCATAACTCATTAAACGTTGTAGCGACTGTCTATAGCGGCTCTTTTGTTTTGTAGCCGCAGGCACTGCACGGGTATCTTCTTTTTCTGGGCTGGCTTCTTGTCCCGCTGAAGAAACACCTTTCTTCAAGCTAGCCTCTTCGCTTTGCACATCATCTTTACTTGGCTGCGCGGCTTCTAAGTAGTCGATAAACGCTTCTTCTAAGCTCGCAGCTTGCTTGTGGGCCACAATGGCCTTAGGTGAATCAGTTACCAGCACTTTGCCAGCGTGCATAAGCGAAATGCGATCGCACCTTGCCGCTTCGTTCATAAAGTGTGTGGAAATAAAGATAGTCACACCATCTTCTCTGGCCAAGGTGATGAGCAAACGCCAGAAATTATCCCTCGCGATGGGGTCTACCCCCGATGTGGGTTCATCTAGAATCAGTACTTCAGGTTTGTGTACCATGGCCACCGCCAACGACAACCGTTGACGCAACCCTAACGGTAACGATGCGGGCAACGCATCTTTGTGATGACTTAGTGAAAAGCGCTCAAGCATCTCTTGTACGCGAGCCTCACGCTGCTTGTTATCTTGAGTATTAGCCTGTGTAAATAGCCGCGCGTGTAGTACCAAATTTTGTTCAACGGTAAGCTCGGTATACAAGGAAAAGCTTTGCGACATATAGCCCACGCGGTATCGCGTGGCAATGTCGTTCGGATCTAATACGCTGCCTAACATCCATGCTTCGCCAGAAGTTTGTGGCAGAAGGCCAGTCAGCATTTTCATGGTGGTAGATTTACCGCAACCATTCGAACCCAAAAAGCCAAATATCTCGCCTTTTCGAATAGAGAAACTGACGTTATCAACCGCAGTAAAATCACCAAACTTCATGGTGAGACTTTTCGCCTCTATGGCAATAGGCGCGTGAGCGCTTTCATCAATAGGGGTTATAACCACGGGCAAGTGGTTACGTTTTATCGATTCGGGCAATAGGGCAATAAATGCCGACTCTAGATTATCCGTTTGGGTTTTCGCCAGCAGTTCTTTCGGCGTACCTGTGGCTAACACCTTGCCATCGTTCATGGCAATAAGATGTTCAAATTGCTGCGCTTCATCCATATACGCGGTGGCAACCAGCACCGTTAGATCAACCTGCCCTTTTCGAATATCCGCAATTAAGCGCCAAAATTGACTGCGCGCTAACGGATCTACGCCGGTAGTAGGCTCATCTAAAATCAGTAATTTAGGATCGTGAATAAGGGCACAGCATAAGCCTAACTTTTGCTTCATTCCACCAGACAGCTTGCCCGCAGGGCGAGATAAAAAAGGAAACAGCCCAGTACGCTTAGTTAAATTATCGATACGTTTGCGGCGTTCGGCGCGTCCGTGCCCAAATAGCTTGGCGAAAAACTGTAAGTTTTCTTCAACCGATAAGGTGGGATATAGATTCTTGCCCAATCCCTGTGGCATGTAGGCAATATCCGCACAAATGGCTTCTCGGTGAGCCCGCTCACGCATGTCGCCATCAAGGACATTAAGCGTACCTTGCTGCAACGCCCGTTCACCAGCAATAAGCGATAAAAGCGTAGATTTCCCCACGCCATCAGGCCCAATGAAACCTACCGTTGCACCGCGCGGAATGTGAAGTGAGATGTCTGCGATGGCGGTAGTTGATTTGTAATGAACCGTCAGACCTTCGCAGGTAATGACGTCTTTCATAGCGCAACCAATTCAGGCACATCACTTGGCCACGCGGCATCATCATCAAGCTTAACCCATACCACGCCAGGCAGGCCTGTCTTCACTTTTTCAATATGCTTTTGCAGCAAGTCTTTTGGAATTTGTGCTTTTACCCGGAACATCAATTTTTCTCGCTCACTTTCAGTTTCCACTGAACGAGGCGTAAATTGGGCGACATCTGCCACATAAGAAATGCTGGCGGGAATAGAAATATCAGATGCAGCATCTAAAACAATACGTGCTTCAGAGCCAATAGAAAGCCGCCCTACTTGGGTAGCAGGCAAATAGAACGTCATATAAACATTGGTTAAATCCACAAGGCTAAGTACACGCCCGCCTGCAGCAACCACTTCACCAGGTTGCACAACACGGTATTGAATACGCCCGTTGCGCGGTGCTTTTAATAACATATCGTCTATTTCAGATTCAATTTGCGCGATGGTGGCATCGCTTGCCGTTACCGCCGCTTGGGCTGACAAGTACTGAGATTTAGAGGCTTCAATGGTAGCATCTGCGGCAGCAAGTCTTGCCGAAGCAGCATTCACTGCGGCCTTTGCACTTTCTACCGTGGTTAAGTTATCTTCGGCTAGCTGTTTCGAGACCGCACCGGTTTTTGATAATTCATTGGTGCGTCTTGCATGGGCTTCTGCCGCTTTTAGTTCCGCTTCGGTTTGAAGCAACGCGGCCTGTAAAGCCACCTTTTCGCTCTCACGCTGTGCAATGGCCATGTGCGCTGCGGCTACTGCACTTTGCGCCTGCACGCGCTGTGCATTGGCTTGACGAAGTTGGCCTTGAATAGTCGTGGTATCAAGCTTGGCGACTAGCATTCCCTCTTCTACTTGCTCGCCTTCATCTACAAAAATAGCTTCTACTCTTCCTGCCACCTTGGCAGCTATACCGATTTCAATCGCTTCAATTCGGCCATTACTCGACACCACATCTTCTTGTTCGGCGTCACCGAATAAGGCGTTATAGCCAAGCACTAACAATACCATCAACAAAAGAACTAAAACGAAGGGGGTCTTCTTCACTGTCTTCACGGCAACGCTTCCTGTGTAATGAATCTCGCTGTATAAAAAGCGCGAGTGTTTTCACGGTGTGGGGAACGAATAAGTTACCCCTGTGATTTAATCAATTATTTGGCTTACTAGATGAACTACCCATTTTACCTATTGGGAAAGAAGCATCTTTGTTCTAAATCAACAAAACGTAGTGTTGAGCTATTAGTAAGCTGAAGTTTATTAAACAGATGTTGCTTAGAAGCGTAAGCGAGGATATTTGTATGGAAAGTAAAAGAATATCGAACCTGATAAAGGTGCAAAAAATGAAAGTCGCCTCTACCTTTCTTGCACCTTTTTTACACCTTGAATAATCAAGTTTTAAGCAAAGCTTTTTAGCTAAAATCCTAAAGATAGAAGCGTTGAGCTAAAGGGTTTTGATAATAGAAGAAAAATCTAGCCCACCGTTTTCTTGTGCTTGTTCACAATACGCCCGATATAACTCGGCAGCTCTTTCTCCCATAGGCACTTTTGCTCCCACAGACTCAGCGCCCTGCATGGCTAAGGTTAAGTCTTTCAACATAAACGCGGCGGCAAAACCACCGGCAAAATCATTATCTGCAGGGCTAACTGGCCCTACCCCTTTTACTGGGCAGTAGCTGGTCATCGACCATGTTTGCCCTGATGCATTCGAGGCGATATCGAAAAATACTTGTGGATCTAAATCTAGCTTTTCAGCTAGTTGAAACGCTTCACAGGTAGCAATCATGCTGGCACCTAGCAGCATATTATTGCAAATTTTAGCGGATTGCCCTGCCCCTGTCTCTTATACACATCTGACG
>OJEM01000103.1_pt1 | contig 22327 bp, 28 predicted proteins | sample 1593651 | NCBI WGS metagenome assembly OJEM01 (sample SAMN05416819, study PRJEB24817) | seawater metagenome | isolation source: Sea water | place: Canada:Atlantic | collected 2013-07
TTGAAACAGAAGAAAGTAGCTTAACTGGGTTGGTCAATTTTGGTTGACCACGTCACTGTCTGCGTTATGCGAAAGAGAATCTCGATGAGGAAGACATATCGCAAATAACCGAACTCTTGGTGAAAAAAATAGCGTCAGAGCCCCTCGACGCGTTGAACGAGGGTACCGTAAGTTTAGTTGATAAGATTCTGAGGGACATATTGCAGAGTAAGCCCGAATTCAGTTATGACCTAGTTGCTGCATGCGTCGCGATTTTAAAATTCGGAGTACAGAGAGAGGCGGAGTATGAGAGGATTGCGACCGAAATATACTCAATGTTTAACGCTACACCCAGTGATATTGCTGGTTTTGAGTACTCAAGAGGTGCTTACGATCTTCCTTTATTTAGCTATTGGAACTTCCTCCTTTTTTTGAAAAAGAACGCTGCCAATCATAATCATCGCTTAATTACACAAGTCGTAACTGAAGCCGATATTTCATTAACACCGAATAAAGGGTTCTCTTTATCAGAAACGGATGACGTTATTTTCAACAAAGCATATGAGCAAGAATGCTACGATTTGAAAAACAATGAAAATGGGGAACACTTTGAATTTCGTTTTTATCCAGATATTGACTTTGATGAAATGACTTTAGCATTAGGTTGTACTACTACCGATGTAGAAAAAGGTCTTGCAAATATTATCCTTAAAGAAGCCTTAGAGCATTGGACAGGAAACACAGACGTAAATTTAGTAACCTCTGCGCTTTGGTGTCTTTATGACGAACTCCCTGACAGAGTGAAGAAATCTAAAGATTTTGAGCCTTTGATACAAAATATTGAGAAACGTGTGGAACATATCAATAATGTAAGACAAATATCGAAACTTACAGCTAGACGGAACATGGAAACTGAAGCTCTAAGAAAGATACCCGCGTTGAGAAAAGAACGTGAAGAAGTTATTGAGCGTTTTCGCAATAAACTAAAAGATAAAAGTAAGGTTACAAGAAAACTAAAGTTAGCTTCAATTATTATGGATTTAGATTTTACAGAGCTCGACGAATGGGAGCGAGTATTAGAAAACCTTGGAACTAAAAAGTAACTAATGCTCATTGCAAGGATGATGGTAGCAAAGAAGGCTGCGCCCATTGATTGAACCCCAGGTACAATGCTGACCCTTATACTGTAGATTCCAACCAACTGAGCCTTTTATTGCTTGGAATAAAGAAAAGCACTTTTACTTTGCTTGAATTGAGCCTTAGAGTTTAAAGAAAGGTTTTAAAGACGAAGGTAATACGCAAAAACAAGGTGTGGAAACTAATTTGTGCTTTTGAGGAGCAATATGTAGTCTTCATCATCTGGCTCTATGGCATAGGTAAATTCTTTGTCACCTACCGAGTAGACTAACGTAATGTCTTTGACCATGTCCGGCACATACCTGATCTCACCGTAACTGCCCACCGGATTATTGTTTAAATAAAATTGCGCTGATTGCTGGCCAGAGTGATTTGTAAAACAAAGGGCAAAAAATGTAGTGTTTTCATTTAGCAAATTACATCCAGTATCGGGTTCAAATGGATGATACAAGCGATTTTTTCCCGTTACTGGATCACTTGAATTACTGATCGTAACAAACCCCTCTATCACCGTTACAGGATGAAATGCCGTAAAGGTGTATGTCTTATTCGGCGTTAGGTTGACCTGTTGACCGTTAATGAAGGCTTTCGAATCAGTGATAACCCGCTCAGGTACGTTGGTGAGCATCTCGATAGTCACGGTTTCTGAATCATTCGATATTAGTCTGTCTATTGCTCTGAAACGAACAAAGGGTTCAGCACTTTGCTGGGACAACATGATCGAACGAAACCGTTTCTCCCCTTTGTAGTCATATTGCACCTGAATTTGTTCTGACGATAAATTGGTCTCGACGACAAGGTGAGGAGATAAACTGAGTTGAGTCGGTGAAGCTGGTGTGAGGGTTATGCTGGGATCTGGACTGGCTAAAACAGCATAACCGTTTGTGATTAAGCGAAGGTAGGGCGCATTTTCTATCTGAGCAAACGCATTCAACGATGTAAGAAGACAAAAAAATATAATGCTAAAGGAACGCACTTGGGTCGCCTATGATTGATAGGGATTGAGATTTGATATGTACCATAGGCAACGCCCTAATATTCATCGCCATTGCCGCTTTAGTGGTGAGTGCAGGCGTATCGACAGCACAGCTATCGTTTTGGTTGAAAGATGCTTGAGGGTTCGCTAAGAGCGTTTCTAGCGCATCTATCTGATCATCAGCACAATAGACATACTCCGCTGCTAACTTTGATTTTTCATCATTCGAGAGCAACATGATATCAAAGGAGTATTTATCACGGTAAATCGGGCTTGAAAGCACATCAAATACGGTGTCACACATTGAGCAATTACTTTTCAAAAATACGAGGACTTTCTCGCCCTTTGGATTGCCAATATTCACAAAAAAGCGAGATGGGTTAACCATAGGAGGCAGAGTCGGTAGGGTTTCTTTCATTGTTCCCGTGTTGCTTACACCATCCCACAAGTCGGTTAAATTCCCTTTGATGATATAACGCCCGTTGCCGCCGGATAAGACGTGCTGACCATCTTCTACAGACAGAACACGCATCCCAAGACCTTCTTTTTGCTGTTTCAATGCTGACACCATGGCTTTGTGCATATCATCGGAGATATTGGATGATGACGCTGACATTACCTGCGCCATCGACGGTGAAGCGATGGACAGCGCAAAGAGCGCCGTCATCAAAAGGTTCATAGGTTTCACGTTAAGCCTCATCATCAAGTAAATCCATTTTAAACGTTTCTAAAAAGTGTATCGTGCCTGTAACCAGCGGCTTCACTTCTATGACGTCGTAATACTCTTGAAGCTTTGAACGGTAATATTCAGTAAGAAAGTCGGCCGCATTTGAAACAGCGCTTGTACCACCAGCTATCGCCACATCTCGGGATTCAGGCAGCTGGAACGGACCGCCACCTATAGCAATCTGACCTTGCGCTCCATTTCCACCAAATGCTTGACCAACACCAGCTAGACCGCCTGTTAATGTGCCATACAATAAGATTTTATCACGCTTATTGTTCACCAAACGCCCACGAAGACCCGCTGAACCGTCATGGCCAGAAGCAAAACCTTTCACTGCAATATCAACCTCACCATAATCATATTTACATGTCATGTGATCAGTTCTTAACTTAGCGCGCTCAGTAGCAGCGTCCCCACGAACTAGGTTGGTAATAAAACAGCCTGTTAAGTCAACAGAGTAACCGTTGGGCAAAATTGCAGGGCCGGTAAGCCTTACAGTAGCAGATGTCGGGAATTCACTTGCCGCCTCACCAGCGGGGGCTTCAAAGCCATTAATAAGAACAAAAGGAACAACAGCGCCAGCGAGAATACGTTTGCCACGATACTTGTTATCATCGCCTTTCTGGCTGTCTGCTTTTGCTTCTTCGTCAGTCAGGCTGGTGGTTGATTTCACTGGTGAAGACGGGGGAGGTGTATCAGAATTCACAAACATATTACCAGACTCTGTTTTTATCTGATTGGCACCACCTCGAGAAGCTTGATTGACAAAGGCAATCGGATCATCTGGGATTTCAGTGCGCTGTGCAGAGTAACTAAACGATTCCTTATTTGTATCAAATGTCGTGTCTTCTTTTGTTTCAGAAGACGGTATATCGGCTTCCACCGTGATAGTTTCGCCAGGCTCAGGCTCGGCATCTCCGTCTTTTTTCGTTTCTACGTAGGTAATGGTTGCACGCTCGGTGCGTGGTGTTTTTGCTTCAACTTGAACATCAGCAATTTTTTCGTCCAGTTCACTGATGCGACGTTGAATTTCATAGAGTGTTTGTAAGTTAGCATTGTCAGCGTTGAGGCTTTGTAGAATATCTTCAATTCTTTTAAGCGATGTTGCGTTAGTGTTTTCACGCTGTGACATTAATTCAACTTGGTTTGCCAATGCCGATACCTTGGTAGACAAATCACCCACGGTCATGTCTTCATCATCTACACCAAATAAACCCACTTCAGACTCATTTCGTTCCGGCACTTTTAACAATGCTTCATCAGAACTCAGGATCATCCAAAGAAAAATAATGATAAGAATGGGGCCACCAAACGTGACTAACTTCTTTTTCTTGGGAGGAAGGGCTTCATACCGGTCTTTTAAATTTTGTAAGCTCATAATACCTGTCCCTATAGTCTTCTTGGTTCATGGATCAAGATAAGACTTGTTGATTGACCAGGCGCCAACACCTTGCGAGGATAAAACCCAACTAAGCGAGCACGCTCATCTTCAAAAGCGTCTTCTACAACACCCGTTGTCGGCGATAGGGTTGCGAAATCTGGCGCGCTTAGCTGCAAATCAATATTGGCCCTATTGTTGGCATTCATGACATATACATCGTAATTAGTGCCTATGATCCTAAGTTCAGGATTCATCAGCACATTACCTATGTAGTAGGGTGGTTTCGCAAAATCATCATCAACCCTAAAACCTTCCGGTAAATGCTTAAGGTTACGTCTATCGGCAAGGAATTTTGCAACCCCCGTGGCAATGTTTGACAAATCAGTCGAATAGCCATCGCTCTTAGGATTAGCCGTTTGTTCACGCTTTGCTGACTTTGGCACATAGGGGATGTCAGGTTTAAGTTTAATCTGAAACCCAATTGGTACATTCGATGGCACAAACATCATCTTGTATTGCGGTGCATTGGGATCATCATCCTCAGTCACAAACACAGAGAAAGGTTCTTGTGACATTGACTGAAAGAAAATCTTATTGTTATCAATAGTGAATGACTCATTAGTATTATGGGTCACCTTTGCTCGCTTAAACGGCGTAATGACAACGTTTAAATCAAGCGTTGATGCACCAACAATTGCAGTGGTTGATTCTTCAACAAATAATTCCAACATCTTTTGTGGTGCCGCCATCTGCGCTTGATGTGGAGACACATCATCTACTGACACCGGAGAATCTTTGGCATTACTTATTGGCGATATTGTGCTGCTTAGTGCGATACTCAAGATTACGAGCCGGGCCTTCATAAAGCGCGTAGTGTTCAATAGTTGGTACATAGTCGACAACCTTTAATAGAAATTCATAAGTCATGGTTTTGATTTTGGGGCGTCCGTTTTCAGGACGAAGCGTTTGTTTGCCAGTAATAAAGACCAAATTCGTTTTAGGCTCGTATTCCCAACGGCTTGGCTCAAACTGAACGGTGGAAGATGTTTTTGCTAAACTTTCAGACTGCGCGAAAAGATCTTCTCTGTGGGTTTTATAAAGTTCAGGCGAAAAGACATATTGAAGCGCTTCCGTTATTGATTTCGCCGTCTCTGGGTTAGCATTGCCCATCAAAATAGCTGCATAGAGACCGTATTTAAGGTGGAACTCTTTGCTGGCACTGTTATAAGCAACGGTGACCCGCGAATCTAAATGGGGTGGGATGAGCTGAACAATAACTTTGTTTGTGATTGCGTGATAACCGGCAAACATAAGCATAATAACCAAAGCAAGAATGGTGATACCCATCCTATTTGCAATGGTTATCATCTGCCCCCTATCCCCTGTGAATTTACTAAATAGCACTTGCTAATCCTCAGATTGTTTGAATATGCGTAAGTGTATTAAGTTACAAATTCAGTTGTAGGTGAAAAAACATCCGAGTCCGAATACACCTCTAAATCGGGAATAAAGTATTGTTTTACCCGCGCTCTTAACTGCCATGTGACAAGGGATACTGTCGTATCTGACGTTATCAGGGTTCCATCAACGCGTTGTAATAATCCGATATGAATCATCCAATCCAACCAATTAGTTTGCGTATCATTGACAAGTGACAGCATTCTCTTCACACCACCTTCAGTGATGTAGACATTATTAGAAACTATGTAAGCGAACGCTGAGGGTGAGTTGATACTAAATTTGCCGCTTTGAACTTTCTCCGTGACAATCTTTCCCCAGTACAGAATGATTTCACGCATGTATTGGGCCTCTTTATTCGGCGTGTCCGCTTTGGCCCACTGAATATGATGCTCAGAAAGTATTTCTTGATGAAAACGCTGCTCTTCACTTATGTGAGGCCTTGGTAGAGGCGTCTTGGTATTATGAACATCGGTAATGGGTTTATCTGGTGAGATATCAGGTGAAGAGGTGACGGCGTCAGTACTACGGTCAATGAATTTACTTTCAGGTTCAATTTCTGTTGAAGCCTTGTTATCAATGTCTTTCACTGAAGATTCATCTGCATCTGCAAGAGAACCTGTCTGTGTTAGGGGTTGAATATCGTGGTTAATATCAATGCTATCGGAGGGCGACAGTTGTTTCATTGCAGCATTGAACTTTATAAGATCGTGCGAATTATGTGAGAAAAATGACTCTATGAAGTCCCTCCAGAAAAAAGGAATGGGATATGGGTACCTGATCAACGTCATTCTGATTGCATCTCGTATTCCATTGTAAAACGGGTTATCCGTATTAGGTCGAGATGAGAAAGTATCGATAAGTGCAAATGTGAGCATCGCATGTGACGAATCTAAATATTCAGGAAAAAGTTTATGCAAGACTGCTTGGGAAATTGGGAAGCCAGAAAATAAACGATTAGAATTCGTTGCAGAGACCGAGTTTCGTAACCCACTTAGAGCAGGATTCCATGAATAACCAGAGTTACCAAAGCGGTGTTTCGACACAATAAACCCGATAGGTAAAACATGAACAAGTGTCCAAATCGTCTTTGCCCATAGAATATCTGACAATTCAAATTGATCATCTATTGAGACTGACCACTGCCGCATGCTGGTATCGGGGATCAGTTTTACCGCAGTTGCACCAACCCAGGTACACAATTGCTGGTGGGATAGCGTATCGCCATCTTCAAACACATTTTGGGTATAGAGCGAGCCTAAGTGTTTTTCTACCTTCTGAGCAATGGGTTTAAACTCTTGCTCAAAGCCTTTGTCGTCTACCCGCATAAAATCAGGGCGAGGTTGTTCAAAGACAGATTTATTCATTGGTGTCTCCCTAGCAGAGTGTTTCGCGCTTATTCGATTCCTGATGTAACAGTGTGGTAATCAATGCGTATCGTGATGGTGTTAAAGAAAAAGGGATTGGACAGATATGGGATAAATAGCTAGCCAAATCCATTGACGACTGTGAATGCGAAAACATTACGAGTTGCGCCATATCAATCGGTAAATTAGCCGTTTTATCGCTATCAAAAGCATTGGTTAGCTTGATTAATGACATATTGACAAAAGGCTTTAAGCTCACGGCTATGGTAAAGAAGTGATCATCTGCAGGGTCATTCAAAAAATCTGCAATGCTCTTGTAAAGCATAAAGCCGGGATCTAAACGCAAGGAGTGATGCGGCCTTTGGTACACAGAGAAATGTTCCTTCATAGAAGCAAACTCTTTAGCATCTTCTATATCTAAACTGTGCGCTTTTAACGCAGGGAAATGTTCTTCATGGTCGTAATCAATCACTGATGAAATAGACGTTTTAGATAAGAAAGGTCGCTGCGCGGGGTGAGCATTAAGTCGTTCTCCATGGAGGTGGAGTGATTCAATGATCCTATCGGCATTAATATGAGCCAGTAACACATTGGGAACCCCACAGTGATGAAAAACATCCTCTATGGATATACCCACCGGCAATTCACTCTTAAGTTTCTCCTGACAGCTCGGATAGGAATAATGGGAAAGAAGAAAATTAATAACCGGTGAAACGGTTCTTTCAGGTCGAAAAGGGGCTACACCAATTCGAGTTAGCCATTGCGCTAGTGAACCATCAAAATCAGCGGGCATAATGGTACTCACTGAGCGCAGGCTGCAACATCATTGTGCTTTGTAATTCCGATGAGAATGGAGTGTGAAAACTTGCCTTATTAGGCTTGAATGAATGCTCTTCACTTTGTGTATCACTGTCCTCGACGAACGATAATATGGTGTACCGCAGCGTTGCATATCTCCCCATTTCACCATACCCGATGAGGTCAACGCGTTGAGAGCCAGGTGGGATTTTATATACCGTATCGGTTGTTCTTTCTGGGGCTTTGTCGTCAAACTGAATAGTGAGATATTTAAACCACGGCCAGTAGGTATAAGTAAGTTGGTCACCTTCCTGTCTTAGGTTCGCTGCGACTGCTGCCTCTTCCGTTAACAAGCTAAATACGATACGCCCTGTGAAAAAGTCTCGGATGAACGTAGGTGATTGCTCAACTTTTGGTAGCAGGTGGAGGTTTCGCTTAAGAAGACCTTCAATAGACATGTAGAGACGATAGGCAAAATTGACCATTGTCTTATCAACCTTCATGACGGCATCATCGATGTTTTGAACCCGAATACGGCGGTATTTCCTTACATCAGACAATAACGATTGAATAATTTGGTAACTGACAGAGAGATATTCGCCTCCGTGAGCTCGCTTATAGTCTTCAATCTCAGCAAGGTGTGAGAGCAGTAATTGGTGAACAGCGAGGTAATCTTGCCAAAACTTTCGGTTCGGTAATTTTTGTAAATTTAGATATTGTTGTGTCGCTTGAGCGTTGATGACATTGGAAATTTCAGAATCGTGCATAGCGGATGCTAAAAGATATTCTGCGGTGACGAGGGTATTGCAAGGGATTTCATCAAAAATGCTGACGCCGTCAAAAGGCACTACGCAAATGCCGGTAGCATTGGTGTCATATAGAAAATTGGGGCCATATTTAACCTCTAGCACAAGGTAAGCCTGACTCAAGTTTGGGGATTTAAATTCAAAATTGACTAAACCAGATACCGTGCTTTGAAAATCCTTGTGTAAAGTTTTCATTTCCTCTTGGTCTGTAAAATACACATACGCCCGATAACTTCCGATGCGGTAGTCACTACGAATAGACGTTTTAACAGAAAATGTGTACTCCTCTTCTTTTGCGTCAGCCATTAACGACAAAAGTAGAGAAGGTGAACCCAGAGAAGGCATGTTTTCATTGGTGACTTTAGCCACTGTGTGAAATGACAGAAATGCGAAAAATAAAAAAATGTATTTCATCAATTGAGTTGCCTTGAACGCTGACCTTTATAATTCACCTAGTGTATTAATTGGCGGCTTTACTTTTTTGCACTAATACACTCGACATAACAAAAGCAAATTTTCGAGGTGTTTATGTCGTTTTTAGCGTTGGATGTGGGTAGTGGGCTCACCAAGTTCTTAGCCGGTAAGGATGAATGCGGAATGATTGAATCTGCAGTCGGTGCAGTGTCAGATGAAAACGCATTTATTATGGGTGTACCAGATCATCTGCAGATTCAGGTAGGCAGTAAAAACTATCTCACTGGTATCGGTGCACTCAATAATCTTGATGAAAGCAAGCGGGTGGTCACTACTAAAGCCCTTTGGTGTGAGGATAGAAATCAACTTATTCTATTTTACTCCGTAGTCGCCAAACTTTTTCCTAATGGATTTAATGGGGACATGCAGTTAGTCATAGGTCTGCCGGTTTCTAAGTTCGCCAAGCACCACAAAGTCCATAAATCTATCTTCGTAGGAAAACATAGCTTTAAAACGCCTAAAGCGCATTACACAGTGACCATTGATGAAAGTCACTGTGCTGTATTGCCACAGGTTGTCGGTCTTCATTTTACCAATATGGCTATCTCTAGGGATAAAAAGATTGAAGAAAGCCACGTTGGATACATCGACCCTGGCACGCACAGTTGTGGGGTGGCGTGTATTACAGATGGAACTTACAATTCTTTAAGAAGCGCCAACGAAAAAAGCAAAGGTGCTGATGCGGGGCTGCATAAATTAGCAATGTGTATCAAAGATGAGCTCAAAACGACATATGACTATGATGCCGAACAAGTAGAGATTTTAAAGGCATTTAGAAAAGGCTATATACAGCTCCACGGTGAGAAACAAACCAAAATAAATTTGAAAGACGTCACAGAGCGACATGTACATCGCGTTTATGGCGGCGTCATTGAAGAGATGGTGGAGAAATGGAAAGGCGGTAAAACAATGACCGTTAATGTGAGCAGCGGCGGTGGAGAGTACCTCATTGATTACGTGAAAAAATACTTTCCGCATGCCACCTTGATGAGAAAAAGTACGAAATCATCATCTTCTCCCGATCCCATTTACGACGTGGTGAAAGGCTATGCGATTTTCGGGAAAGCGAAGTTTAAGGATAACGTGGCTAACTTAGACGCAAAAAGAAGTGAATCAGCATAATGAGCGAAAGACATACCATTGGTCTAAACCCTGTAAAACACCAAGATGCGATCATTTCAGCATTGTTTGAAAAGCATGGTAAAGGACGAAGCTTTGCGGAGTTTACAAAAGATATCCTTTTCGAGCTCGGTTTGTTGTCGTTTCGGGGAGATGATATCGGTCTTTTATCGCTGGTATCTACTGAGGATGCGGCCCACGCTTTACCAAGAAAAAATAGAAACAGGAAAAGTCAGAGTCGAAAAAACTCTCTTAATAAACAGGTGAAAACACAGCTAGAAAAGAAAGAGGCTGAAAAAGAAGACAATGAGAAAGAGACATCATCTGACGAGACTGGCACTGTATCGTCAGATGATGTCCTCAAGGTCGGCAATTTTGAATAGAGTTAATACCCCGTTCTTATATTGTCGAACGTTTGTATTGCATCGTATAAGCTGTAAACGCCCATAAGGAACATACAGCAAGCGCCTAGGGTAAATTTATCTACACCATCATAGGTAATAGGGGATAAACCACTTGAAAACTGAAACAACTCAAGTGATACCCAAAACCCCATTATTGATATTAATAGGGCGGCAAAAAAATGAACGTACAGTAAAGTGGTGGCATTCATTGTTCTTCGTAAGACCTGAAACATAACGTGCTCCTTTTATAATATTTTCAGAGTGTATTAAGTCCCATGGCTGATTTAGAAAAAAAGACGTTTAATTTTGATAAATTGTTTAGAATGATTAACGATGATGGCAGGCCTGGCACCTCTTGCCCTGTCAGTAATAAACAGAACCAGCCTCTTCAACCAAAACCTACGCAGCCCATGCTCCTCTATAACAATTCACTGACTGATGGTGAGTGCATTAGTGATGAGTCTTTGTTATCCGTTCATGGTTGGTTAACACCAACCGGTGAATTATTCAGTTGTAAATGGCAGCAGCACACGAAAACAGTGAATGCTCTTGGGTACGACACAGAACGCGATGCAATAATGGCGGGATATATAAAACTAAGTAACATGAAATGGCAGCTGGGGAGGCAATATAGACAAATTAGTCCTACCGATGCTCAAAGAGAAACGATAGATTTGTGGCATAAAAATAATCAAATTAGCCAAGCGTATTTTTTTAATGACTTAGTGAAAAAGGGCAAAGAGTAATAATGGAACTGACAGAGCGAGGTATAAATTTCGTCAATTATCCCATATCAGAAGAACACGTAACGCCTTTTAGGAGTGTTTTGAGTCTATCGTCAAAGGAGACGGTAGGTGGGCAGTTGACGCTTTCTTATGCTGATGCATTTAAACTGGGATTTGCTGGCGTTATCGATCGCTCAGGTTCATTACAAGAAACAGAAAAAGAACTCGCCTCAACGCTCGAGTATATGAGTAAAATTGATGAAAGTGCGCATACGATGAATGATATAGATTTTCTTCGTGCTGAAAAATACTTTATCCGTGCATGCGAAAAACTTGATTTCGAATGTATCTGTGACGTTGGCAGATTTCTCATCACACAGCCAATAGTCTCCACTAAGAAAGCTGTACGTGAGGACTTAATCCAGGTATGCGAACAGATAGAGTGGACTGAAACATGCAGTCTGACTGACGTTAGAAATACACTTTTTGAATTGAAGAGGCATGTTTTTTAGAGCTGATTTTTTTACTTTTATTGTAGTGGCTCTTAACTCGACAAAACTTTAATCTATTTACTTATTCATCACCTGACCAGCGCATCTAGAAAAGGATCAAATATTAGGAATTGAGCTTCTAAAACCACCGTCTTGCAAAAAAGATTGTCACAAGCTTGCTCAATACCGTCCGAGGCAAACACACCAATCCTCTGTGTTGTTGTAAAAGTCAAGACACGGGGTAGCACCCAATTTGCTCGACCCAAATTTCTCTCCTTTAAAAAGAGTAAAAGAACAAAACTGGTCATCACCATCAGGTATATTTAAACCTAAGAAGGGGGGAGGAATGACGCAATTATCAATAATATTTTATTTAAAACTTCCGTAAATTAAATAAAGGCTGTACATTATTTGCACAGGTCTACTTTGCCCATTACTCCAGATCTTAAATAACCACTAACCACTAACACCTACCACGTGCGCAGTTTGCATTTAAATGAAAACGGGACACGTATGAACAAACTTACATACCTTTTGACTGTTCTAATCTTTACGGCCAGCGGCTTAACAATTAATCTTCAACCTGCAGAAGCACAAGTTAAAACGCGTGAAGAAACGCGTGAAGAACGCGCTATCGCAAAAGGAAAATATCAAGAACGCCGCCGTAAGGAAAGGGCAATGGAAGAGCAGATAGATAAATTAAAAACCGGTGTTAAATTCGAGCTTAAACTAGATTGCCATCATGGAAGTGTTTCTAAAGCTGACACAACCGACCGCATTACTGTAAATTTTTACCGCGGTAAAGACATCGTGGCGTCTTCATCCAAATCGCGCATCGATTCTTGCGGCCCATTTGACAATGATGATGTTTTTGAAGTTCAGGAAAAACAGCTTTTTTTCAATAAGTTCACTATTACAACAAGCGGAAATAATGCTTTTTTTATTGATGAATTACAGCTTAAAGGTTCGCGAAAATTTGGCACAAAGACGTTTGGCAAAGATGGCGGCAGGGGGTGGTGTCTTTCAACAGATCCGAGTGATGCTAACGGTGCGTGGCGAGATTATGTGAGCAATTGTGAAACAACAAAAACATTTGTTGTTCATGACTGGTACAAAGCTAAATACGACGTCAGGAAATTACCTTGAAGTTAAGAACTCTAAATACTTAACTTATGTTGAATTCCTATAGAAGATATTTCAAACAACATCTGAAGTGCTGCTAATCAATATATGCTTAGCAGCACTATGGCATTATTTAAACACTATTTTACCCAGTTCTTAGTATATGAAGACTCTGAAAAAAGCCCCTTAAAATCCGTAACGCCATACCAATATAAAAAGTGAATCAGAAATCCACGAGGATTATTTCCTTTGAAATGACCGAGCGCTTTAGGCACGACAAAGGCGACCAAAATGGCCCAAAGCATCTGATCGATAAGTATACCAATGGCCAATGCCGCTAAAATGACGCCAAGTTCATCTGCTTCAATAGGGCCTACTTGTAACATCTCATCACAGTATCTTGGAATTTGCTTACTCATTAGTTGTTTCATCCCATAATAAACGTCTTGCTTGTTTCATCGAAACCTCAGTAGAGGCTTGATTAAATTCTTTTTTGCATGCGGTCATCTCAGGGCAAATATCACGCTCTGGATATTGTTCACATCGAGTCTCACCCTTAGCAACTTCGATGCTATGGAGTGCTTTCACGGTCTCACACTTATTATCGGTGCAGGTGTATTCATTCCTCTTGGCTTCGTTGCATACTTGACCGTCACAAATGGCAATTGAGCCACACGAATCTGAAGAATCAGGACAAATAATTTCAGCGCAGGACTGGTTCGTGTCTTTGCTCAATAGAGGTGTTGTATGTGCCACAGGCGCTTGAACCTCAGTGTTGTTCTGATCAACCGCTGGTGATTTGAACACATCTAACGATGCTGATGGTGTCCACCAGACATACTGCATGGATGCTTCAATATCTACAAAGTCGTTGTCGTTCACTACGTGGGCTTGTGTTGAGTGTAAGCCTTCTTGTTGATATGCCTCTTTAAACACGAAAGGGGTATCTTGTTCTTCAACAATGGGACGTTGAGGAATATCCTTAACATGTGCACCCTTCATCATTGAGCAGCCCTGCAGGGTAAGACAAAGAGTAAATAAAACGAAAACCGATCTAGTCATAGTCGTTCCTAGTTATTGTGTAACAATCGTGATGGCTCTGGCTTGTGCTTGCCGTGAATCAGTCGCTGAATATCTTGAACTTCTGGTTTTGGCTACTCTCACAAATTGTTCAAATGAATAAACACCATTGCTGGGTAGCGAATGTAATTTTTCCCACTGATGCGCATACTTATCACTGTAGGTAATAACCCGCGATGCATATTGTTGGCCTTTTTCGGAACGTGCATCTCCATGGGAATAACAGGCAAAAACATCGTTTGAAGATTCATAGCGGCGGCACCACTTGAGCACCTTTGAAGCAGCTTGCAGATTCGTTATCGGATCTAAAAGGCTCGTGTAATCTTCTACGATATCTGGGTTGGCTTTAATGTTAACTTGCATCATGCCTATACCAATATTGGTGTAGCCAGCTTTGAGTAGTTGCCGAAGGATGGCCTTGGCTTCTAACTTTGTCTCAGGGTAAAAGCCTTCATGCTTGAGTTGGCCAATAGAATCATCATAGCCTAGGCTGATGGCGTATGGGTGAGGCACAAACTCAGTATCCACCCAATGCCCCGACTCTGCTAGTGCCAGTGAATAAACATCTTTCGCGTCTAGTTGATGCGCAGCCCCCATTCTCTCAAACTGGCTATACGTTGGGATATCCGAAACGTAAGCGTGTGAGACATGAGCAAACAGGAGAAGTGCACTGGCAATTACTTTCATTGGGAATTCTCAATTAACAGTTGAGGCACTGACCGACGAGCGCGCCATCTTAAATACACACCGCATACTGAAAAGGCCAATACCAAGACCGTCCAACTCCCACCTAACAATGCGCCGGTGTAGAACGCAAAGCGTCCATGGTGACGGACATGAGATTCAAACCCTATCGGCAACTGCGCATCATAAGGCGTTTTTAGCGCCATCTCGTTTCTGGAAAATTGATAAAGGCCCAAAGACGCCCCTTTGACAAGCCCAGCCTTAAATGGATGTGTTAAACGAAAATCATCTACTCTTATTGGCTCTGCTATCTGCTCACTAGCCATTGCTGGTGGACAGAGAAAGATGGTAAGAATGATGATAAATACCTTTTTCACAGTGACTACCTCGATATTGATGCTGTCATGCTGTTACTTTCTTTAGCCTCTAGAGCTTGAACCAATTTGCTATAAAATTGATTGTTGGGGTCGCCATTACTCAACATCCAGTCACCGTTTACGCTAGTAACAACGAAAGGTACGCCGCCAAATATGTCTTGCGAACGAAAGAAGCCCTGCGTCATATCAAACTGCTTTATTCCCTGCTCTGTGGTGCCCATGGAAATAGGCTGGCGATTAACAGCAGCGTCCCAGGCATCAAACTGCTCTTCTGGAGGCAAAGACAAAATAGCCTTCGCTTTATTGGTCGAGTCTTGACCTAAAGCACCAACAGGGATGAACTTGACTTGTACATTGGCGAGTTGGCCAGTCTCAATTTTATTAGTGATGGTCCTGTGAAACCGTTTGCAATATCCGCAGTTCGCATCGACAACAGCGTAAATAACCTGTTCGCCTTGCCCAAAGCTGAAGCTAGGAGAGGTTTCTATCGAGCGAGTAAACTCCTCAGGCAATCTCACTTTAAGCTCTGATTTAACGAGTTCATCGTGCATCGATTTGCTATCTGTTTCATAAAGGCGACCAGACATCACAAAGTCTCCACTTTGATTTGTGTAGTAGACCTGCTTCTTAAATTTATTGGTCACAACGCCCACTGCCATAAGGTTATCAGGGGCGTTAAAGTATCGAATGGATTGCGCCTGCTTTTGAAAAAGAGGCGTCACCTTCTGAGTGATTTTAGGGCTTGGGTTCGTGATTTCTTCGTAATCAACTATTTTGCGCTCTGTAAGCACCGGTGTCTCTTGAGCAAAAGCAGATGTCATGAAGCCTGCAATAGCAAGGCTTAAAAGCGATAGTCGAATCGTCGGTAAGTTTTTCATCAGTTTTAATCCTTTGTAGGTAACCCTTGCAATAGCGGGTTTGGAATATTGGTAAGTGTATTATTGCGAGAATAGATATCGATGGATGTCACTTTATTAATCAATTCAATCCATCGCTCTGGTGAACCATCAGTCATTCCTAGATGGGTAAGGTAACGACCCCCAATTAGAATAGAAGGAGTAAGGTTGATGCTGACCTGATTTTGTAAATCGACCGCCGCGGTATAATCAACGGTCGCCTCTTCGGACATAATGTACTTGGCAACCTCAGATGGATTCACACCAACAGTTGCCGTTGCTTCTTTAATCAGCCTAACCAGCTCCTTGTTCGTTTTTACTTGGGTGGTGTGTGTAAACATCAATTCAATGTATTGCTGTTTTTTACCGTAAGTAATATCACTGTTCATGACATACGTAAGTGCCGCTGACTGGAGAAAATAGTACGGAGACTGCATATCACCGACATGGTGATAAACCAATTTGTAACCGCGGCTTAACGTGTTGCCCCAGGTATCCATAACGCTGCGTAACTTACGGCAGTAGATGCAAGAGAAATCGATAAAATACCGCACGACTTTGTGCTTTTGATCAGTTTCCACAATCATATTAGGAGGCAAGTCAACAAACCCATTTTCAAACAATGAGTCGCTCGATATCGGTTGTTCGGCAATAGGAGAAGTTTGTGCACTCACGTTTAAAACGAATAAAGTGCTCAATAGCAAAGTAGTGGTTTTAATGACACGATTCATGGTTATATCCGGTGTTGTAGGTTTGAGGCCATAAAGTAAATTGAGATACAGATAAATCCGATCCAAATACTAAAAGCTGCAGGTGTAATGGGAACTGGAAGGAAAAAGGCGTATACAGGCAACAAAAGTAAGAGATAAAAAAAACGCTCGCTTACGTTATAAATATTGATTGAAGCATTGTTGTCTGAAGACCTTAGAATCTGCCAGCGACAAAGCCCGTCAATGACTGTAGGGATGAGGACTAATAACGAGAGCAATAGACAGATTAGAAACGTGTCGAAACGAAACATCATGGCTTCAAAAAGATAAAACACGGCCTCTAAACGCTCATTGACGGAAGCAAATAATTTTTCATCATTTACCCAGCTAAAAGCAGCGTTATCTCGCTCTAAACTCTGATCTGTATAAAACGTTTCGTAAACTACCTCTTTAAAACCGCTTTCGACAAATATCGCTTCATATTTTTCATTTGCAGATTCGATCATATTTTTCGTTTTTTCTTCGCCGAACCAGCGCATTGAAGCAAGGCGCTCTTCGTTAATCATGCTAATGACCATTTCTTTGGGAAGAAAAAAGATGATGGCGACCAATTCAAAGAGCAAAAGACTAAAAATGATGTACCAGATCATTGCTGAATTCCTAACAGGGCATAATAAAGTTGTACAAAAAAATCGTTCATGTTCTGAATAAGCAATGTATAACTGACGCTGTTATGCATGATTAAAGAAAAAACTAATCCGCCAAGGAAAAAAGCAAATCCCACCTTTGATAGCAGGACGCTTAATAAACGCATGAAAAGTTCAGTACCCATAAGTTCTAATCACTCAGTAACCGATGCCGAAGCATCAGAACGCAACTCTTTAAGAAATGCTTTTATCTTTGTGAAATCGACATCTGATGTGTTGTTCTTGGAAACGCTTTTATTTGGCTTGAAACTGAATTCCTTATTAAGCCGCTGAAGAAGAACGGTCAGCGACTTATCGATGTAATCGATGCAGTACAATGCAAATTTTTCGTGCTGTTGGTATACATCGTCATTAATAAGGTCAATAACAGAGAGCTTGGTCAGCATGTCGATGTTTTCATCTATGTTGACCAGGAGGTCGGCCACCTGATGAACATGAGGGTTTGAAATAACAATGTCTATCGTTGCTGGGTTGCCCTGAAGTTCAAATTTGAAGCCTTTCTGCTCTGCCTGTTTTAAGGCTTTGACCAATTCAGCTTTTTGATTAGCGACGGATTCCTTTTGTGCATCAATCACTGAAGAAATATAGTCATCGAACAGATCTTTAGCGTCGGGATGCTTGCATCGATAAAAACTGCTTATGATCACTACCGTATTTCGGGCAATGCGCTCCACAATTTTGTACTTGTTAAATACCTGGCCATGATTGATTTTAATGGGCTTAGAGTAAACAATCCGTGTGCGAGGACCTGCCTTCGTATTGACATTAGAAGGGCGTAAACCTGTCGTTTTAGGCGCTGTGTTTAGCTTAATAGCTAGCTTATCCATACTCATATCCTTTTACTTGCTTCGGATGGGAAATAACTTCTATGTTGACCTCAAAGGGTAAAGCTCTATCGAATGAGGATTTCTTTTGGGGTTCGCCGGTAAGGTGTATATGTCTCTTTTTCTGAGAGAAAACTAACTCGTCTGTAGTAACCACAACGGGAAGGCCAAGTTTCAACGCAAAACTGATAGCGTGTGAGTCAACTAGCCCCCTATCAAAAATAAGAACATCGAACTGATGATGGCCTATGAGCAACATGTCCATAAGGTTGCCATTTTTGATTAATATTGCATCGCAATCGGTATAAAGATGTGAGTAGGGAGAGATGGCGTATTGCATGAATGCAAAGAATTCTTGCTTAGCCGTAGTGGGCATAATATTGATAAACCCGGACTCCATCATTGAAAGCAGTCCTTCTCTGACGCTGTCATGATATTCAACGGATTTTTTCGCGCTATTTTTGAATTGCTGATTAGTGATGAGTTTTGAAAGCGCTCGTACTTCAAATGAGTCCCGAATAAAGCTAGGCAAACCATTAAATGCCGTGGAAGTAAGCTGTTCCCACCGGTCAAAGAAGTCATCAATATCGATGCTATCAACAGGTACGGGCAATGGTTCATGGCATCTGAGTGAGTATTCATCTCTGACCATTAACGTATCGTCATTTGTATAGGCTTTAATCACTGCTTTTCTTCGAAATCGATAACAATGACTCTAGTGTATTAATGATAGAAATTGATGCTTAGTGTTGTGATAAGGTAGATTTGAAAACTGAACGGCTCAAATGTACCTTGAGTTCAATTGGTGAATAACGGAGTTTGTGAGCAGAAATACCATTATTGTGTAATCACAATCAATAGATTACAGTTGTAATCTATCTTGTTATCAGAGTGCATGGATGAAAGTCTTAAAACATTCTTTAATTTTACTGTGTTTCTTATTATCGGGCTGTGCGAGCAAAACTACTGTTTATGTTTATGCAAAATACTTAGATACCACTCAAAAAGAAGAAATTAGGAATGTTTTTGATTCGTCTCAAAAATATCGCGTTCAATTTAATGAATTCGATTTTCCTGCGAGCGTTACAGAAAATACTCTTCTCTACTCGTTAATTTTACTTGAACCGGAAACCATTGATGCCGCCGCGGCTCTATCTACTACTGCTGGCTTTCCAATTCAATATACTCAAGGGTTAAGCCAAGGAAATCACTGGTACACAAAAAACTCAATGGCTCTATTTTTGTTACCTAAAGACAACAAGCTCTTATTTTTCCGACAAGATTTAGTAAACGAATACGAGGCTCAAGACTGCAATGAAACTACTTCTCTGCATCTCCACAAAGATGGTTCTTTCACTCTAAAAATGACGACGAAAAGCACTGTGAGTGATAGAGATATGGTTACTGGAGAGTGGAAATACAGGCAGTACCCGTTTTTAGAATTGAGAAAGAAAGAGGCTGCATATGCCGACTATTACTTTGAAATAAAGCGGTTTAGAGGCGCTGACAAGGTAAGTGAAATAGATTTTGTGAAACTGGAGTCTCTGAATACGGGGAGCTTGCCCGAGAACTGCTCCTTTTTAAACGGAACAAGAATTTGACTGGTGATTTGATTGTTATCAACTTCCGCTGTTTGTCTCAAGGTGCCCTTAGCGATTAAGGGCTGCAAGACGTAAACCGGACATATCACGTTACTTCCTAACAAAACTCAGAATATGGTTTTAGAGTGGTAATGGGTGTTATGGTAAAGACTCAGTGATAAGGTTTATGCATCTTGAGGAAAATGAGTGTATACAATATTTGCTTTCGTAAAATTGTTTGATAATAAAGATCACGCACAGACTTTTCTGAGCGGAAAACTGTTCATGAATACAATTCGATCCTTCAAGGAATATGAGGACGCGGCTGGAGAGTTGCGTGGCGATGAATACGAAGGAATTGTTGCGCTTTACCAACCTGAGAAGTTAGGTGAATTAACTATTGGTGAGCATACTATCCCAGCATCCGATTTGGCCGCACCAATAGTCATGCACAGTAACCATTTGCTGAATCACAATGTTTTCTGCATATACTCACTGAATAGCAGAGGTCACGATAAGATATCAGCTGAAACCTTATCTGATTTCAAGCGCACTCTGGAGCTTCATGAATCATGCTTTGGGCTAGGAAATTACTGTGTGGCCATTCTAGATGCTTCGCAATTTATTAAGCGCTGCGAGTTAGCAATTAAAAAGCTAAACGTCAATGGCAATCTAGGTTTAGTTGATTATTTCGATGAGCGCGAATTTCACGGTGACATGGCAATTGACAAGCTCGGATATCAAAAGAGAAGCATGTTCTCTCATCAGCGCGAGTATAGAGTGAAAATTGATCTGAATCGTGCTGAATCTGGCCCATATTTTTTAGATATAGGTGATTTAAGTGATATTGCAGTCATTACCACGCCAAAAGAGTTCAATGAGCAATTAAAATTAGAATTACCTGATGGCAGTAAAGCATAACAAAACACTACTGTCGGACAAGTTTTCCACGGCACTCCAAATTTGTCGCAGAAAGACGTTGAACGACTGCTCTACGTCTAAAGCAGCATCTGATATGCATGGTTATGCAAGTAAGACTTTTTTGTTTGGTTAATACTTTTTTGCCAATTTACAGCAATTCTCTGTTTATTAAAGTGGTGTGAGCCTTGTAAACGTCACCAGATTTCACGTACAAGCGCCTACTTTTCTATTACCATTTCTGTCATCCCCCACGCTCCAGAAAAGACACCAACCCCAATAGAATTAGTGCATTGCACTGCATTACAGACCACCTTCAAATAGGTATTCAAAAGAAAGGTGTCCCTCATCCACCACCGAGGTGCCCCTCTTGCTCAACTCGCGCGCGCCTTCGGCTGGTCGGGCAGGGCGGGTTTCAAGGTTGATGCCAGGTTTGGTCTTTCGCGGGTGGGTTTTATGGGTGTTTTTATATGAAGGTGGTCTGTAAATATAATACAATAGGGATAGGTTTGATTGATAAGAGGATGTGGTGATGGAGAATGACTTTGCGCGCTTTAATGGTTTGCTCACGACTTTGGATGAGTTGTATGAGTCGCTTTATAGTGCCATGCGGTTATCGCCCACGGCTTACTTTGCGGATATTGACGACGTCACCAAAGAGGATTTCAAAGCCTTCTCTGCCGGTGAATTAATGCTCGGTCATCGCGATAGGTTCAATGTGCAGGCACAAATGCGCTGCTTGAATGCCCTTCAATGTTTTCATCGTCCTTCTCGGGATATTTCAGGCCGGGTAGCAGGTAAGTACCCTGGTATTCTGCTGCTTGAGAACCATGACGACGTCATTGATACTATCGTTGCCATTAACAGCACCAAGACGGCGATTAAACAGTGTGTGCAAGATGTCGATCCAGTTACAGGCGCCCACCGTCGTAATCACCTGCAAAAGCATGAGTTTTTGCACCAACACCGTGGGGCTGAAATTATCTCTTATCAGCTCTATCGGCATATTGATGTGATTAACTGTCGCCCTGATACAGATACCGCGCTTAAAAGCGTGAACTTCTATTGGGCTTACAAGAACGCAGACCAACGTTTACTGCCTGATAGAGCTAAGCATTATCTCTATAACTGCAATTCTGGGCTCAATGATGAGCAGCTTAAGGCGCTATCTCAGAAGATAGACGATACACGACACTCCCATCGCTTTTACGTGCGTAAAACACGCAATGCGTCGGTCAATGTCTCTTTGTATTACGGCGCAGTGGACGGAAAGCCGGTGGTCAACACAATCAATGCCGCTCAGCCCATTATTTTGTGTAATTACGAGGATGTGCCCACTATTCGTCCGTTAAGCACTCATGTGCCCCAAAAACGTAAAGCCAATAGGCAGGGGCATGCGTGGGTATGTCTTAATGAAGCCATGAACCTCTATACGAGACCGATTACAGAGGCAGATAGAAAGCGAGAAAATAGCACTAGGTCTCATCTCGTTGATTAGGAAATTGATACGTACTAAAGGAGGCAATTTTACAATATGGGGTTCTAGGGATTTTCCCCTCTAAAAAGACATAATCCTCTGTAGACCAC
>OJEM01000132.1_pt1 | contig 19833 bp, 17 predicted proteins | sample 1593651 | NCBI WGS metagenome assembly OJEM01 (sample SAMN05416819, study PRJEB24817) | seawater metagenome | isolation source: Sea water | place: Canada:Atlantic | collected 2013-07
CATACGATATCCTCTCTGGTCTCGTGGGCTCGGAGATGTGTATAAGAGACAGGCTATGAGCCATCGGGGCAAGACTTTCTTTCGCCCTGCTTGGCAGAGGCGGATTTAATGCGCCGGGTTTTATCTAAAAAAGATTACGGCGAATGGCTTACAGACTTCTTCCCTACGCTTACCAGCACAAGCAACAATTGGTTGCAGCCCGCTACGGTAACCGATAAATCTGATGGAAAATTAGCACATTTAGACGGTTTAAATATCAGTAGAGCGTGGATGATTGAGGGTATGATAAACGCGTTAGATATTAACGATCCGCGAGTAGGCGCTTTGCAAAATGTGATGAAAGCACATCTCGATGCAGGACTCAACGCAGTCCTTGAAGATATGCACTATATGGGAAGCCACTGGCTTGGTAGTTTCGCAAGCTATCTGGAAACGTCGAAAGGGATAAAGTAGAGGCATTACTGACCCCTTCACCACTGAAATTTCAGCGTTAATAAATAGCCTAAAAAACAAAAAAACGCAGCTGTAGAGCTGCGTTTTGCTTTTCACTCATTCTGCAAATAGAAAAAGCGTTGGCTGCTTATGTTAGGTCAGCCGCTTTATCCACAATCTACATTAAACAGCTAGCTTACGCGCAAGCTCTGCGGTCTCTTTGCCTAAGTTTTTAAGCTGCTTTATTGTCTTTTCATCGCTTACGCTGCCAGAATCATCAAGTAAGGTGTTTACTTTTGCAATGGCCTTTTGATTTGGGCTAACAATAACGCCGATGTTTTCTAACAGCATTCTAAGCACTACCAGCACTCTTAAGCCACCTAACCCACCAGCAGAGGCAGCCATGATACCAGCAACTTTTCCTTTAAATGCTTGAAGCGACTTTTCACCTTCACTCATTCTAGAAGCCCAGTCGATAGCGTTTTTCAGCAAAGCAGGATAGCTGGAATTATATTCAGGCGAAGCAATAAGAAAACCATCATGCTCCATTAATAAAGCTTTAAACGCTAATGCCTTTTCTGGAATACCAAACTCAGCCTCTTCGTCTTCATTGAATATTGGCATTTGATAATCAGCTAGGTTGATAACGGTTACATCGGCCCCTGCTTCTTTTGCCCCTTCAGCGGCGACTTCTACGATAGCATTATTAAAAGAACCGTCTCGAGTACTACCAGCGAATGCGAGTATTTTTGTCATTGGTTTTCCTATTGTTGTTTTGTCGTTTTTTTTTGGCGTTAATGTTTTGTCGTTATTTTTCTGTAATGGCTACGCTGTTTTTACTATCAGCTTTTATGTAAAAAAGCTGACCGGTATACGCGCTTCGATATAAGCTTCAATCCATAAAGACAAATCCTTGTTGACCTGGCTTGCAGAAATGAAAAAGGCTGACATTACTGCCAGCCTCTTGCTCATATAACTAGTTAATACTGTGCAATGTATGACGTAGATTACATTTTTTCTAGTGTTTCGATACCGAGAAGGGTCAAACCTTTTTCCAACGTATTGGCAACTAAAGCTGACAATGCCAACCGGCTGTCGCGAACTGTTGGCTCTATGCCGTCTTTAAGCATTGGGCACGCCTCGTAAAACGTCATAAAGGCTGATGCCACATCGTACAGATAAGTACAAAGAATATGCGGCGTTGCCTCACGAGACACCATGCTGATAACTTCTTCAAATTGTAAAAGAAGTACAGCTAGCGCATGCTCTTGTTTCTCAACCAATGAGATATCAACCGGCATAGACGCCATGTCTACCCCAGCCTTTCTAAATAAACTTTTCACTCGAGTATAAGCATACTGTAGGTAAGGCGCTGTGTTGCCTTCAAAACTCAACATCGAGTCCCAGTTAAACATATAGTCAGTGGTACGGTTCTTAGATAAGTCGGCATATTTCACCGCACCAATACCTACTTTGTAGGCGACTTCACTCAGTTCGTCTTCGCTTAAATCGTTGTCACGTTCAGCAATCAGTTTGCCTGCGCGCTCAATAGCTTCGTCTAGCAGTTCTACCAACTTAACCGTTCCACCCGTACGCGTTTTAAAAGGCTTGCCATCGCTGCCTAACATCATGCCAAACGGACAGTGCTCATAGGTTTGTGTTTCAAGCATAAAGCCCGCTTTGCGGCCTACAATTTCAGTTTGCTTAAAGTGCAACGCCTGACGGGCATCGGTAAGTATCAGCGTGCGGTCGGCATTTAGCTTAGTGCTGCGATAGCGCATTGCTGCAAGGTCGGTAGTGGCATAAAGGTATCCGCCACCAGATTTTTGAACGATATAAACAGCAGGATTACCTTCTTTGTCGGCAAGTTCAGGAATAAACACCACCTGCGCGCCTTGGTCTTCAACAGCAATCCCTTTTGCTTTAAGGTCGGCAATGACATTAGCCAGATCGCTGTTGTACGCCGACTCACCCATAATATCGTTGCGAGTTAGACTGACATTAAGCTTTTTGTACACTTCCTCTGAGTGAGTAATCGATACATCGATAAACTTCTCCCAAAGTGCTAAGCACTGCTTGTCTCCGCCTTGAAGTTTCACCACGTACTCTCTAGCACGATCGGCAAACCCCTTTTCGCCATCAAAACGAACTTTAGCTTCGCGATAAAAGTCTTCTAGGTCAGACAGCGCGGTTTCAGCCACTTCTTCTTGAAGCTTGTCAGACAGGTGTGCCAACAGCATCCCAAACTGTGTACCCCAGTCGCCCATGTGGTTTTGGCGAATGACCTTATGCCCTAAAAACTCAAGCACTTTCACTACCGCGTCACCAATAATAGTGGTTCGCAAATGCCCCACGTGCATTTCTTTAGCTAAGTTTGGTGAAGAATAATCAACAACAATATTTTGTTCATCCGACTTAGCGATGCCTAAGCGAGGGTCAGCGAGTGAAGTTTCGCATTGGCTAGCAAGCCATTCGTCACTCAAATGAATGTTGATGAAGCCTGGACCGGCGACTTCTAGTTTTGAAGATACGTCGTCAAGTTCGACTATTTCGACGATTTTCTCAGCAATGTCGCGAGGCTTTTGGCGCAATTGCTTAGCCAACGCCATAGCGCCGTTAAACTGATACTCACCAAATTCTGGACGAGCACTGCGAGAAACGGGAATAGGCGCGTTTTCAACGCCCATTTTTTGAAGTGCTTCGCTGAATCGGTTAACTAATAGAGCATGTATATTCATAGTGTGTTCTTAATTTTCGCGCGTGTTCGTAAACTGAATGTCTGGGTAGCGCTCTTGCGCTAACTGAAGGTTCACCATAGTCGGTGCAATGTAAGTGAGGTTATCTCCGCCATCTAGCGCAAGGTTTTGCTCACCCTTTCGACGAAACTCGTCTAGCTTTTTCTCGCTATCAGAATAAACCCAGCGCGCTGTGCTTACATTGATATGCTCATACAAGGCTTCTACGTTGTACTCAGCCTTAAGACGCGCTACCACCACATCAAACTGAAGCACACCAACGGCGCCAACAATAAGATCGTTATTCGCGAGCGGACGAAACACCTGAACTGCGCCTTCTTCTGAAAGCTGTATAAGGCCTTTTAACAATTGTTTTTGTTTAAGAGGATCTTTTAGACGAATGCGTTTAAATAGTTCAGGAGCGAAATTAGGAATACCGCTGAATCGATAGTTATCGCCTGAGGTAAAAGTATCACCTATGCGAATAGTACCGTGGTTGTGTAAACCGATAATATCGCCAGCATAAGCCTCTTCAAGTAAAGAGCGGTCGCCGGCTAAAAACGTAAGCGCATCAGAAATACGAACGTCTTTACCTAAACGGCTATTGCGCATTTTCATGCCTTTTTCGTATTTACCCGACACAATTCGGCAAAACGCAATTCGGTCACGGTGTTTTGGGTCCATGTTAGCTTGTATTTTAAATACAAACCCACTGAACTTGGCGTCTTTGCTGTCAACTTTCCCCGATTCTGTCTCACGACCTAGAGGCTCTGGCGCCCACTCAACTAAGCCATCGAGCATGTGGTCAACGCCAAAGTTACCTAATGCGGTTCCAAAGAATACTGGGGTTAATTGCCCCTCTAAAAAAAGCTCTTTGTCAAAGTCATTTGACGCACCGCGCACTAATTCGAGTTCATCGCGCAGTATATCTGCTAACTCGCTGCTTACTGCTTCATCAAGCTCAGGGTTATTCAGCCCTTTGATAGTGCGTACTTCTTGAATGGTGTGACCTTGACCACTTTGGTACAACACGGTCTCGTCGCGATACAGATGATAAGTACCTTTAAATCGCTTTCCGCTGCCAATAGGCCATGTAATAGGAGCGCATAGAATATCTAGCTCGGTTTCAACTTCATCGAGAAGTTCTAACGGGTCGCGAATGTCACGGTCGAGCTTGTTCATAAAGGTAACGATTGGCGTGTCGCGCAGTCGAGTAACTTCCATCAACTTACGGGTTCTATCTTCTACCCCTTTCGCGGCATCAATAACCATTAAACAGGAGTCAACAGCGGTAAGCGTACGATAGGTATCTTCAGAGAAATCTTCGTGCCCCGGGGTATCGAGTAAGTTCACTAAATGATCGTTGTAAGGAAATTGCATCACCGAGGTCGTCACGGAGATACCACGCTCTTTTTCCATTTCCATCCAATCTGATTTGGCATGCTGGCCCGACTTTTTGCCTTTAACCGTACCTGCGGTTTGCAGAGCACGACCGAACAACAATACTTTTTCAGTAATGGTGGTTTTACCCGCATCAGGGTGTGAAATGATCGCAAACGTGCGTCGCTTTCCTATTTCTTCAAGAAGCTTTAGATCTGACATTAATAATAATCTTTTTTCTGTGCTTTTGGATGTCGTGTTGATCAACCAACTCGACTCCGACATTTGAACCACAATGCATTGAATTTCCATTTTGCGAATGTAATGAAAAAACAAAATTCGGGTGGTGTGTTAATTGTTGGCGATTTTAGCATCTTACCGTCGGTAACAGTAGAGCCTTGTTTCAAGAAATATTTACACGCTTGGCAGAAAAAGGATTTATTAACCTGAATCATAAAGAGTTCAATTTTAAACATATATTTTGTAAATATTACATAGCTCAGTTGATTATATGACAGCTTTGTGTATACATTAGATGTGCGCAAAAAAAACGCACACATAAAAAAAATCAAAAGTTCTAAGACAACACACAGTCTAGGGAGACTACAATGTTTACAAACCACAAGCTGGCTAAGTCAGTCAGACTAGCTTGCGCTTTCGGAGCTGCGGCTTCCATAGCATTATCCGGTAATGTGTATGCACAAGAAGATGCAGACAGCGAAGACGAAAAAGTCGAAAAAATTGAAGTTACAGGTTCTCGTCTACTCTCAAACCCAAATATTGCAGCTGCTACACCGGTACTAAGTGTATCAGGTGCTGAAGCTGCTGCTCGTGGTAACTTACGTGTAGAAGACTTCGTAAACGTGCTTCCTCAGGTGTTTGCAGGTCAGGCATCTGAAGTGTCAAACGGCGCAACAGGTACAGCAACGCTTAACCTACGTGGTCTTGGTGCTAACAGAACTTTGGTGCTTATCGACGGCAAACGTCTGCCATACGGTTCATCTGGCACAGCGGCGGCTAACGTCGATTTAGTGCCTACCCAAATGCTTGAGCGTGTTGACATCCTAACCGGTGGTGCATCGGCTGTATACGGCTCAGACGCTGTTGGCGGTGTTGCAAACTTTATTCTACGTGACGATTTTGAAGGCGTAGAGTTCGGCGGTCAGTTTAGTTCAAACTACGCCGATAACGACAACGGTCTTTACGAAGGCGTTTTAAACGCAGCTAACCAGCCTATTCCTGGTTCAACCATGGATGGCGACGAAACCCTTATCTATACCATGTTCGGTGCCTCAACAGGCGACGGCAAAGGTAACGTAACCATTTATGCTTCTTATGAAGACAGAAATGAAATTGTTCAAGCAGACCGCGTATTCTCTGCGTGTACCCTTGGCCAAAGCAGCGGTGCGTCTAGCTTTGAAGGTTTAGGCTGTGTTGGTTCTGCCAACTTCCGTCTATTCGGCGGCCCGGGCGGTTTTGCTTTCCAAGAAGAAAACGGAAACATTATTCCTTACGCTGGCGGCCCTTCGCAAACCTTTAACTTTGGTGCGCAAAACTTCTTCCAACGTCCCTCAGAGCGCTATCATTTTTACGCGAAAGGCGATTACGATTTAACTGAGAACCTTGAAGCCTATGCAGACTTCTCGTTTATCAACAACACCAGTAACGCCCAGATTGCGCCAAGTGCATCATTTGGTATTGGTGCCTACGATATAAACTGTGGCAACCCACTTATCCAAGGTAACGATGGTATTGCGTTTACAGAGATCTTTGGTTGTTCGGCCGATGATATAGCCAACAATGCCATTGTAAGTGGTATTACAGCTTCTCACCGTAACGTGGAAGGTGGAGCCCGTGACTCTCGCCTTGAAAATAGCACATGGCGTTTTGTGGGTGGCTTAAAAGGCTTTATCGACGACACATGGGCCTGGAACCTATTTGGTCAAATCTCTGAAACTCGTGACCAAAGCGCATCTACAAACGATTTTGTTGTAGCTAACCTGCAGCAAGCGTTACTTGCTACTACAGATGCCGACGGCAATGTAGTATGTACTGACCAGTCTGGTGGTTGTGTTCCTTACAACATTTTCCAACGCCCAGGCGGTGAGAGCCAAGTTACACAAGACCAACTCGATTTTATTCAAGGTATTGGTATTGTTAACGGTGAAACCTCACAGAAAGTATTTGGCGCAGACATTCAAGCTAACCTAGGCGATTACGGTATTCAGCTACCTACTGCTGACGATGGCATTGGTCTACTAATGGGTGTTGAGTATCGTAAAGATACACTCGCTTCGTCACCAGATGAAATCAGCCAAATTCAAGGCGGTGGTTTTACAGGTGTGGGCGGTGCAACTCTTGCAGTTGAAGGTTCTATTGAAGTTCGCGAGTTCTTCCTAGAAACCCAAGTACCTTTACTTTCAGACGCACCTTTTGCTGAGCAATTAGTGCTAAGCGCGCAATATCGCTTCTCTGATTACGACGCTAACGGCAACGGTACAAGCAACAGCTTTGATACCAATGCTTATGGTTACCAGTTATCGTGGACACCAGTTGAAGACGTTAAACTACGTGCACAGTTCCAACGCGCGGTACGTGCGCCTAACGTAATTGATTTGTTCACAGGTCAAAACACCGGTCTTCCTAACCTAAGTCCTAAAGGTACTGATGCAAGTGGTGAGCAGTTATACGATCCGTGTGCTGGTAGTAACCCAATTGCGTCGCTTGAAACTTGTGCTCGCACAGGTGTAACAGCGGCACAGTATGGCAGCATCTTAGATGTTATTTCTGGTCAAACACAGTCCCTAACAGGTGGTAACCCTAACCTATCGCCAGAAACTGCTGACACAGTAACCTTTGGTGCTGTAATTACACCTGAAAGCATTGAAGGCCTTTCAATCAGTATCGATTACTTCGATATTAAAGTTGATGATGCGATCTCTGCCGGTATTCCTGCACAAACTATCTTTGATAACTGTCTAGATTCAGGTGATCCAACCTTCTGTAATCTAATCACACGTTCATCTGCAGGTTCACTTGCAGCAGGTACGTTTGGTGTTGGTTTCCAGCAAACCAACTTAAACATTGCAACCCTTGAAACATCGGGTGTGGATTTACAAGTTGGCTATAGCTTTGATACTGAGCTTGGCAACATCAAACTAGACTACGCAGCAACATTGCTTGACGCGCTAGATACAGTGCCGTTCCCTGGTGGTGATGCAGTTGAGTGTGCGGGCTTCTTTGGTAACGCGTGTGGTGCGCCAAACCCAGAATACCGTCACAGATTTATGGCAACGTGGAACACTGAGCTAGATATCGATATTACCGCTACATGGAGACACTTTGGTGCAACCGATAACGATGATGAAAACGATACGCTGGAAACCGGTTTCAACTCGATTAACTACTTAGATATCTCGGCGACGTATTACATGTCAGATAACTTCGAGTTTACTCTTGGTGCGCTTAACTTACTTGGCGAACAGCCTCCTGTATACTCAGGTGCTGGTCCAGCGCTAGGTAACGGTAATACTTATCCAACTGTGTACGACACAAGCACAAACTTCTTTGCTGGTTTAAGAGGTAAGTTCTAAAACACGTTTGGAACATAAGTTAAAAACATAAACATGTAGTAAAAGCCCGAGATATTCTCGGGCTTTTTTTTGCCTTTATTATTCTCAACGTCAGCCTGCAGTTTTCTGATATTGTTTAATTATTTAGGGGTAGAAAAACTTGACTCTACTTGCCTCTACTTAACTTTAACGGCACTAGGATTGTGTATTGCTCAGCAAGGCTGTGGAGTAATAAGGAGTAAAAAGCGCCTAGGGTAGCCTAAATACTTTTTTCAATGTGTGTGGTGACAACCCATTCACGATCAGTGCAGCAATCATTAATACTGCACCAGCGACCACCATTGGCAATAAGGTTTCCTGTAAAATAATTACTGAACTTACATAGCCCACTATAGGAGTCAGCGTAGAAATAAGCACAATTTTTTCAGGAGGAAGCTTTGGCCCAGCCGCCACCATTAACCCAAACCCCAACCCTGTTGCCACAGGACCAATGTAGGTTAAAAGAAGCCAGTCTGCCCATGTGTAAAGTGCAAAGTCTGGAATAGGTTCAAAAGCAAAGGCTAATCCCACCATAGCAATTCCTGCGATGGCGAACTGCCAAAATACTGCCTCGATAACGCTACCTTGCCACTTGTGAAATGACACTCTGCGGATTGCTACAGCCCAGAGCGCAGAGGCAGCTAGCATTCCCAACAACGGTAGGCGTGCGCCCGGCTCACCAGATGCAAACAAAATCATTGCGCAGCCAACGGTGGATATACCGGTAAGTATGAGTCGCTTTGATGGGGCACGATGTTTGTACCATAAGGTGTCAATTAACAACATCCAAAGCGGCGTGGTGTAAATGAGAATACTCGCTGTTCCTGCAGGAATAAACTGGAGGCAGACCGTAATTAGGCCCATAGATAAAATAAATTGAAAAAAAGCGACAACAAGAATGACGGACCTGTCTTTTCGATTCAGCATAGGTAACCGCTTCTTGGTTAACACCACAAAAAGCGCTAATACTGGTAAGCTGAGTAAAAAGCGTAAACTCACCATCCACAGCGGGGAAACTATCTCTAGCCCTACTTTCATTCCAGGCCAGTTAAACCCCAAGCACAGCACGGCAACTAACAGCATTTTAATGCCTTTAGACTGGGTTTTATCTATAGTGGAAGTGTGTTGCATGGTTATTAAATCCAATTGGCTACATTTGCGCTGTTGCTGCGCTCTGGGGTATTGAGCACCTTTTATACCAGTCCGCTTAGATAGTTACTCACTCAGCGAGACTTAAAATGTGTATAATCGCGGCGTGCTACCGCAGGTGCACTGGTATTATCTATAAAGGGCGCGACTATAAGGTAAAACTAGCCTAATTGAAATGAAGCGTGGAAAAATGCAAAACGGAATATGACCAAATGGTCAACTTTTAGTTACAGCTTAATAGACTAAGATACCCTTGGGCTTCATCGTCATAATCAAGCATATTTGCTATCAAATGCTACTGTAATGGGATGCTAACGAAATTGCATGCAGCGTAAATTGAACACCACATAAATGACAAACTCTACGGCTTGGCATTACTCCACTTCATGACTCCACTTCATAACAAGCGCATTCTCTCTCCCGGTTTCTGTGGGATAGTAATTTTTCCGTGTATCTATATAGGAAAATCCCTGCTGCTTATAAAGAGAGATAGCAACTTCATTACTTTCTCTCACGTCAAGCCACATCTCATCCATGCTGCGACGTTTACATTGCTCTAGTACAAAGGTAAGCAGCGCTTTACCAAGCCCTTTACCTCTTGCTTTTTCATCTACAGCAATATCCATTAGCGTAGCTTCTGACAGCACTTCTAGCACAATGGCGAACCCCACTACCTCTTCGTTAAGGTAAGCGAATACGCCATAATAAGGTGAGGTAAGGCAATCTTCAAAAGTAGTAAAAGACCATGGTTCAACCTGCACAGACTCGTGAATGCGATGGGCCTCGGTAAGAGAATCTAATGGCGTATGCGAGTTAACAATCGTCAAATTTGGCACTTGAGCTTACTCGCTATTTTGGCTAGTTGACATTAACGCCTGCCATAGATCTCGTTTTTGCTGCGTATTGAGCTGCGTTGGCGGTGCAGGTAAAACTATAGCGTCTTTACGAATACTGAGTGTTGTTCCAATGAATACGTTAACCTGACTCGAAGAGAGGCCTAGCTGCACGCAGGCTAATGTGAGATCAGAAAGCCATGCTGCACTTGCTACTTTCTGACTAGCACTTAGCGGTATACCCAATGGCTGAGACTGAGAACTGGTATCGCTTTGAATGGGTTGTGGCTTAATGGTAGCTGTGCTTTCTTTAGCGGCTGAGCTTTCTTCAATGGGTATGCTTTCTTTATGAGCGGACGCACCACCAACATGGGCTCTTAGCTGCTCAAGCCTCGACTGCTTTTCTTGCTGTGAAATAGGCTTGCTAGATACTGGAGCAGGCGCATTTTCTCTAGAAGGCAGTTTAACCGTATTCTCACTGCCCGTATTCTTATTAGCCCCATTACCTTCTTTACTATTTTGTGCGGCAAAATATGCCTCTTTAGATATCCAAACGGGAATACCCATCTCTTGCAAAACAGTGTGTTGATAAGGCGTAATGAGCATAATAATACCGGCAAATTAGATTAATGCTTAGAGCAGAAATAGCGTAGAAATAACGTGTTCGTAGTGTACTGCAATGACGTGAGATATTGAATGACTAATCGTTTTTCACAGGCTCTCCTCAATGGGAAAACATGAAAAATGAAGGAATAAATAAAAACGAATAAAAGGAAATTATATTAAGGTTCGAGGCTTTACGAAAACTTGTAGAAGTGTAACCAAAAAAACTCAGAGGGAAAGTGGCAGGGGTGGAGGGACTCGAACCCCCAACCATCGGTTTTGGAGACCGCTGTTCTACCAATTCGAACTACACCCCTAGCGCGCTGTGCATTATACGGATGACATTAAAAAGGTAAAGCATTTTTCTACTACCTTATGCACTACCGCTTATTAAACAAACAAAGCGCTGTTAAAACAAACAAAAAGCGTACTTTAGCCAGCAGTTTGCTTGTTAGCCTCAAGGGCTGCCTGCCACAAATCGTTAGTCACGTTAACGATTTCCATGTGTAGCTGAACTTGCGATAAGACCTCACTTTCATCTTTACCGACTTCTTTTGCATAGGCGATGGCTAATGCCTGTGTTTGTATTTCGCTCATTGCGTTTATCTTTGCACACCCTGCTACATCGAAATAACGATTACCCATGGCGGAGTACTCCCAATCAACAATGAAAGGCGTGGAATCACGTACCACATGATGAGCAAGTAAGTCGTTGTGACACAGTACATAGTCGTCTGTGTTGCCTTCACTTTTCACTAAGCTTGCGCGAAGTTGAATCGCCTGGTCGAAAAGCGTATCTCCCTCTTTTAAACCAGCGGCATGCATGTAGTGCAACCAACGAGAAAATAAGTTGAGTGGTCTAGCGGTGATAGGCAGCCTATGCACACGGGCAAGTACTGATGCTAACGCTTCGGGTGAACGAATACTGGGATGAGGATCGGCTTCTTCTTCCCATTGCTCTACCCAAATTAATTCATCATCGCTTAACCAAACAGGCTCTGGTGCAATGCCTCGCTCTGCAAGTTGCTGTTGCAATACAAATTGATGGAATCTGTCGATGCCGCTGAAAGCATCTTCTCCCACCCATTTAACCGCAAACCCACGCGTACCGTCTTTCAAATGATATACCTGATTCACCAAGCCTGCAGGGTGACGTTCCACTGTGGCCGAATCAGATAAATTAAGTGCTTCTTTCAAAAGCGGAATGATAGTTTCCGGTTTCATCTTGCCTATTCCACTGCGCTTGCCATTGTAGATACCCAAAAATCGAGAATCCTACGTATCCAAGGAACAAGCATGCTGATAATGCCATCCCCACTTGAAAATATAAAAAGGCGGAGGCCAAATTAATAAAAAACCAGTAAATCCAATTTTGTAGAACTTTGTGTGCCACCATGAAAGTGGTAACTATACTTAACAGTTGGATACTCGCATCTAGCAATAAATGATCACTGTTAAATTGGGCGGTCACTAATTTAGACAATCCCCACGCACAGCATAACAGCACCGGGACTATCGTTAGATGTATCCACAGCGGCCATGAACGTACCGGCTTCTCGGTGCCCTCGTCTCCCCCTTTTGACCACTGATAATAACCATAGCCCGCCATTATCATATAGAAAAAATTCAGCATGGACTGAAACGGCAACGTCACCTGCCAAAACAGCCAGGTATAAATAGCCGTGCTGGCGAAGGCGCAAAGCCAACACCAGCTATTCTGTTTAGCCGCAAGCAACACATAGGCAATGGCAAGCACTACTGCTAGCCATTCCAATTTTGATGTAGCTGCTATCTGCGACAAAAACTCAGTAAAAAATGCACTCATGCTTCAGCTTTTCTGGCTTGCTTATTAGCCTGCATGGCATCGTAGTTTAGAAATTTCGCCACAAAAATAGCCTGCCCGACTTCTTCGTGAGTTCGCTGCATTTCCTTACCAAGAATAGTCATCACATGCCCGTAATCACCGGATACTTGCGTACTGGTGGAAGTCGTTAACACGCCAATATTGCCGTAGCTATTTAAGCGATCGATAAATTGCTGAATGGGCTCAATGTATTCCCCTACTAGTGGGTATAGCGATAGCTCAACCATGACTTGCATAGCGTACTCCTAGAATTCGTATTTAACGGTAACGCCGAACTGGCGGCCATTACCTAATTGATAGTAAGGTTCTGCAAACGCATACTCATCACGAGGATCGTTACTGAATCCACCAAAACCTCTGGTGTAATACTCATTGTCGAAGGCATTTTTAACCCACACGCTAGTTTGCCAATCATTGGAAAACCATACAATTTCACTGTTCACTAACGTGGTCGAAGGGGCCTCTACGTCATGCCCATCAGAAAAGCGATAACTGTCTTTAAAGTCGATATCAATACGCCAGAGCACATCATCAGTGATAGATAACTCACTAAATAAGTTAGCCGTATATTTAGGTGCTTGTGCTTGGCGCTGTTCTTCAATCACAGTGCCGTCGGTCAGCGTATAATCTTCAAAGGTAGCATCTAGGTAACCTAAACTCATGTTCATGGTCCAGTTTGCATCTACCAGCCAACTTAACTCTAGCTCAGCACCTTTGTTAGTGCCTATATCAGCGTTGTCTATAATGTCGATAAAATCAGGTGTGCCGTCTTCTCGAATTTGAACATCAAAATTACTCACTTGCGTATCGTCCCTATCCATATAGAAAAGGGCGGCTCGCATGGTAAGTTCTGATATTAGCAAAGGTCCTTTAACACCAAGCTCATAATTCCAGTTGTATTCTTCATCAAAGAATCGCTGATCATCTGATACTCGTTCGTCAGGGTTGTACCCTGCCCCTTTGTAACCGCGAGAAATACTGGCGTAGTAAAAGTGGTTCCGAGCGGTGTACTGCAATGCCACTTTCCCGCCTGTCATCGTAGTATCATGACTACTTTCAAGGCCATTGTTATCTGAGTAGTCAAAACCATAATTTTCTACACGTAACCCTGCCACTAACGTTAGGCTATTGGTAAGCGTAGATTCAGTTTGTAAATATACTGCTTTGGTGGTGGGTTCATACACACTGGTGAAATCACCTGATGCATAGGTGTACTGTCGTAACAAATCTTCTTCGCTTGTCTTATAAAAAGCGCCAAGCGTCCAAGCGGTCGCACCATCAAATAGCGCGGCATTGTCTGATGATACAAAGCGTACTTCTGCGGTTTGTGTGTCTACATCGCGGAAATACGCGTCGAATGAGGTATACCCGAAAGGGTGAAAACCTTCATAAGTCCAATCTTCGTCATATCCATAACCAATATTGTGTGATGCATGAGTGGCGATGAGAATAAAGTCACCGCCATTAGTCGAGGTAGTAGATTTCGCACTTACCGCATGAGTTTGATGGGTGTCAAAACCAGGCTCATCAGATAAGGTCTGATTATTATTGTCTAGAGAGAACGCATCATACCCATTGTCGATGTCATACCAACGATATGTCAGCGCCAAGGTACTTCTTTCGTCAATATTTACAGCAATACTGATGCGCGCGGCGGTTTCATCGAGATTATTGGTATCATCACGCTTTTGCTCAATGCCGTTGCTGTTAACCACGGTATTTTCTACAAAACCATCACTACGGTTATGCATTAGTGCGACGCGATATCCCCAGTCTTGGTTGATATCATCACCTGTAGCCACTTCCACCCGATAACTATCTTTGTTACCAGCTCTTAATTCAACATAGTCAGCGCCTTCTGAACCTACAGGCGTACTAGAAAGCTTCACTGCACCTGCTAGCGCGCCAGAACCAAATAAAGTGGCCTGTGGGCCTCGGTACACTTCTAGTTGCTGCGTATCAAAAATAAGTCCCGCTGCCGCTAGACCAGAGAAATCAAATTCGTCAACGATGAAACTAACAGAAGGGTTAATAGGCTCTACAAATTGACTACGTTCACCGATACCTCTTATTTGCACAAAGCGTCCACGTGAGGCGCCTGCGGCGAAATTCACGTTCGGCACACTGTTTAGCACACTATCAATATGGGTAGGCTGGCGACTGCTTAAGCGCTTGGCGCCCAAAATGGTCGCACTGGCACTTAGTTGGTCTAATACGGTTTCGCGAAAGTCTCCGCTAACGACAATACGTTCAACGTCTTCAAGTTGTGTTTCTTGATCATTGGTTTGCGCATTAGCACAAAGCGATGCAGCAATTAAAGAAAGACAAAATATTGGTTTTTGCATGGGATCTCTTATTCTTTTCTAAGAAAAAAGATCCGGGTGTACGGCAGGTGATACGACTATGTGGTCAACCATCCCTACGCCGGCATTATCCGGATCAGGTGTAAGGGTTCTCACAGTGTTGATGTGAATCTCAGTCCGCGGTACGGACACCCCTTGGTATATGCATTCAGTTAGAATACCGAATACAGCGAGGAGTCTACCAGTTACGCCAAAACCGTCAAGATATTAAACGGTTAACTTGGCGTAACAGTAGGCATCGTATTTTGGTCTTATGACTTTATTTTTGTTCTTCTAATTCTAGATTGAGCTTTCGTACTTCTTCGTTAGTTTGAGACACTAACGCTTCAAGTGTTTTACCATGCGCTGCAGGTTGGCGTGATTCTGGATCAACTTTAACGAAGACGATGTCGTCAGCAAAACAAATCGTCTTTTTAGTGGCTTTATTGCGCACTAAACAACTTACGGTAATCGACGTTCTACCAACCGCCTTGGTTTCAAGACCAAACTCAACAATATCCCCTTGCAGTGCAGGCGACTCAAAACTAATTTCCCCTATATGTTTGGTGACCAAACAATTGGTTTCTAATTGACAAATTGCCCAAATAGCAGCCTCTTCATCAATCCACTCAAGCGCACGGCCACCAAATAAAGAGTTGGCATAATTTAAGTCGTTTGGCATCACTAGACGCCGAGAAAGAAAGCGCATTCGAATTCCTTTAGATAAGTAGTTACTATAAGCACAGAAAGTCTTAATTATACCGAAAAAACACATCTATGGCGCCACCGGAATTAACTCAATGGTTGTTTAACCCTTTTTATTCGCAAGCACGAGATACCGAGCATCGACGTCTACTCGTGCTTACTGGCGATTATGAATGGGTTAACCAGCGTTTAACGTCTCTTTTGAGCGATATTCCCCCTTCACTTATCGTTAAAGAAATAGGCGGGGAGACCTCACTCCTTCGTAAACATCTGCTAGGTAATGAATGCGATATTGGGGTGGTACACTCACATCAAGGGTTTAATCCGGGAAATATGATGGCCATTGCAGGCACTATTCGTTGGGGTGGGTGTCTCATTTTATGCTGCCCTGCGTTAGCCTCTTGGCATTTACACGCCAAACATACTCATCTATCTCACGGGTTTAAAGCAACCCAAAGCCTTTATATAAAAAGGCTTGTCGCAATAATAAAAAGCAATGCAGACGTAGCTGTATGGGATGGTAACCATTGCCATATCCCCGATTTAGTGGGGAGCGATGCGCCTGATTCATCAAACAATGTAAACCCGATTGAACCCGAAGGCTCGATTTATCCGAGAGTCTCAAAAAATGCACAAGCAACTCAGCCACTAGGTGATGATGAAACCCGTAGACCACAGTTTAAATCACTGGATCAACAGCTGGCATTTGACTGCCTAACAAATAGGTGGTCGCAAGATATTCGTAAAGCTGTCATCACAGCGCCTAGAGGCAGAGGAAAGTCTGCGCTGGTAGGGCTGTTTGTTGCTTCAAGACTGAATAAAGGCGAGAAAGTAGCTATCACAAGCGTCATTCGTGACAACACTACCACCCTTTTTAAGCATATTCGCCTAGGCATGGGTTTACTTAATTCAGAGGACAAAGACCAAGCAGGTCAGTCTAGTGACTGCACTGCTAATCCCCCCGATAGTAATGACACTGAGCCAAACGCGGCTAAATCGGCCACTAAAGAGATTTTTAGTATTGAGAAAGGCGGCAGCGCACAGTGGCTTGCACCAGATAACCCCACGCTTATTAATGGTGACTTTGACTTACTTATTATTGATGAAGCAGCATCCTTCCCCTTGCCTGTTCTTAACTTGTTAATTGGCGCTCATGATAACTATGTGATCACCACAACATTGCAGGGATACGAAGGGAGTGGGCAAGGCTTTATGCAACGCATGCTACCTGCTTTTGAAACTGAAGGCGCTGTACACCTTTCATTGCGCACACCGCTGCGCTGGCCTAAGCACGATAAGCTAGAAAACCTGATACATAATATTTGCTTATTTGAAGGTACAGAATCATTAAATACTGTCAGTGATGCACCGCGGCAAGTATTACAAGAAGTATCGCGGCAAGCACCGCAAGAAGTACCAAGAGAAGTACCGATAGAAGTACCGCATAAACCATCGACAAATAAATGTAGCAATGACTACAGGATGGGTTTGGTGTCTGCATTATCAGAACACCAATTACAGAGTGTTATGCAACTGTTGGCCACTGCCCACTATCAGACCACACCCGATGACTTCATGCGGCTCTGTGACAGCCCAGATATCATATTGTTCACCGAATGGAATGCAAGTCGTTTAACCGCAGCTGCAGTAATAAATTGTGAAGGCGGCGAGGTTTTAGCTGATGTACAAAAAGGGATTGCAGATGGTTCCCGCCGGCCTAAAGGACATTTAGGTGCGCAAAGGCTTACGCTACTCACGGCCCATCCGGAGACTGCAGCTTATCGTTATTGGCGAATAAACCGCATAGCAGTAGCTCCTTATCTTCAAGGCCAAGGTATAGGTACAGGCCTTATACGCTTTATTAAATCGCAAGCCCTTTCACAAGACATTGATGCACTGACAAGCTCCTATGGCACCTCTTATAAGCTTAATAAGTTTTGGCAACAATGCGGATTCAAACTTGTGGATATGGGTGAAAAACCTAACAAAGCAAGTGGAGAGACTAGTGCGTTGGTGGTAAAAGCCATATCTGAACGCTATCGGCCGCAACAAGAAATACTATCTTGCTTGTTTGCCTATAGCCAAAAAAACGAAAGCGTACTTTTGAGTGCCTTACCGGATATCGTAAGAAAAACGCTAATGAAAAAGCTACAGCATTTTGTGAATGCTACTAGGCCGCTAAACCAAGTTGGTTTTGCGATAAACGCGCTGGCCGCTGAGCTATCTGTATCTAATAAGTATATTAGCAATGCTGAAAAGTCTACGAAGATGCCAACTAAGATGTGTAAGAATGAAACTGAAGCAGTTACACCTCAACTTCTTTTATTACTTGGCTCATCCCCCCTCCCCACTAATCAGCTTATTCAGCTGTTAAACGTAAGTGGTCGTAAGGCATTAACCGACGCACTAAGAAAAAAAGTACGCTATTTGTTGTCCTGTGTAATGACCTGAGGCATTAATTGTTTTAAGCAAACTAAACGAAAAAAAAGGCCTCCATACGGAGGCCTTTCTATTTATCGATATAACTACTAAATGTTAATACCGCGGTTCTTAGCCTTCTCTTTAATGTAAGGCTCCCAAGCCGCCGCATTACGACGTAGTGAGCGATCTTTCTTCGCTTCTTGAATGTGCTTATAAGCTTCTCTGAAGTCGCCTGCGTAGAAGTTCGCTTCCATTAGGGTGAAGTGAACTTTGCCAGGATTTTCAACGCCGCGCTCTAATGCATTGTTTAATGCTTTAATCGCGCCTTTGTAATCTTCAGCAACTAACAACAAGGTACCTTGCTTTCTGTAATGCTCAGGATCTGAACTTTTCGCGGCAGCCTTAGCGTAAAGCGAAGCTGCTTTGTCATAGTTTTTCGCCTGGTGATATGCGTTAGCAATACTCGCTAGCATATCGGCATCTTCTTCAAGTAAACCAGATTTAACGTGTTTTTCCAAAATTTGAGCAGCTTTAAAAGGCATGCCGTTGGTTTGGAACAACTGAGATAACGTTTTAATCTCATTTACTTTCTTAAGGTAACCTTGAATGTAAGCCATTTCGAACGTAGACAAACCTTTCTCGAAGTCTTCTACTGAAAGATAGAAGAAACCAAGCTGAGTCCACCAACGCGGCTCCTCAGGGAAGTTGCGAACAAGTTCTTCTGCAACTGCCACTGTTTGAGGAAACATCTTACGTTCGTAATATGACGTTAGCTTTAACACATAAGGGTTTTTATTTGGCTTATCATACAAAGCAATTGCTCTGTCAGCTGGCTCAATCATCTTATCCAATTGGCCTGCTTCATAATAAGCTTGCGCTAAACGGGTATAAACGTCCGCATCTTCTTTACACGTAAAGTCCATCCACGCGTTATACCATTTAATCGCATCAGTATATTTGTTCTCTTGCATGTTCAAATCACCTAATAACTTAAGTGTTTGAGAATGCTCGAGATCATTCAATACTTTCGGTTCTACAGACTGGTTCAAATAACCAAGTGCTTTAGAGCCTTTACCTTCTTGTGCAGCTAATAAGTTACCAATAAAGCGATTTACATACGCCGCATCGAAGTCTTCAGAAGGGTCAATTTCATATAGAATGTTTAACGCTTCATCAACTTGATCTTCGTTGTAAAATTCAAACGCTTTTTGAACTTTTTTACCTGTACGCTCGCCTACTAAGGTTGTTTTTGGCTTTTCGTAACCAGGACACATTACAGGTGAAGACTGTGCTAGTGCCGCTGGCGCAGTAAATACTGCACCGGCACCAAGCACTAAAGCAAATGCAGACATTTTGAATTTATTTTTCATCATGATCATTGCTCCAGTTTAAAGTCTAGCTGTACGAACATGCCAGTTTGCTTAACAGCTTTGCCGTCAACAATCTTAGGCTTGTATTTCCACTTACGTAATGCACGTCGTGCCTCACGGTCGAATACACGCTTAGGTTCAGCTTCAATTACTTCGATGTCGTCTACACCACCAATTTCATTGATAGTGAAAGACAATCTTACCCAACCTTCACGGCCATCACGGGCTGCATCAGGCGGATATTTCGGATCGATACGAACGATTGGAGTAGCATCGCCATCACGCTGCATAGCGCCAACACCACCAATGTTTACACCAACACCACCCGTATCAATAGCTGCTGTCTCTTATACACATCTCCGAGCCCACGAGACCAGAGAGGATCTCG
>OJEM01000146.1_pt1 | contig 18758 bp, 16 predicted proteins | sample 1593651 | NCBI WGS metagenome assembly OJEM01 (sample SAMN05416819, study PRJEB24817) | seawater metagenome | isolation source: Sea water | place: Canada:Atlantic | collected 2013-07
TCTCTGGTCTCGTGGGCTCGGAGATGTGTATAAGAGACAGGACCAAGTGGTGCTGAAGACCGGGATGAGCAGCACCAGCAATGGCCGCCAGACCGAGTACATGACGCTGATCGCCGAGGTGGACGGCAAAAAGATCCGGCTGGCCGAGGGTATCGCCGGGCGAGAGGCCGGTGAGGCCCTGCGTGAAGCCGTGCTGCGTACCCTGCGACTGGTGTAGAATTTAGCGATACCACAACGACAAATCACCGTAGGAGCCATGCACGCATGGCGAAGCGCCTTCAGGTTAGCAACCGCGTGGCAGGAAAATTGCCACCGTTGTTCGCCATGCAAGCATAGCTCCTACAGCTCGGTGAGCTTCACCGCTCACCCGCCAGAGAGAGATAACGATGAGCAAAGAGCGCCTGATTATTTTCGATACCACCCTGCGTGATGGTGAGCAGAGCCCGGGTGCCACCATGGACCAGGACGAGAAGCTGCGCATCGCCAAGGCGCTGGAACGCATGAAGGTGGACGTGATCGAGGCCGGTTTTGCTATCGCCAGCCAGGGGGATTTCCTGTCGGTGAAGGCCATTGCCGATACCGTGCGCGAATCCACCATCTGCTCTCTGGCCCGTGCCAAGGCGTCGGATATCGACCGGGCAGCGGAAGCGCTGGCCGGGGCTGAATCCGGGCGCATTCATACATTCCTCGCCACCAGCCCGATTCATATGCAGCACAAGCTGCGGTTAGAGCCGGATCAGGTGGTCGAGCATGCAGTGGCGGCGGTGAAGCATGCCCGCAATCACATGGGCGATGTGGAATTTTCCTGCGAGGATGCCGGCCGTTCCGAGCTGGATTTTCTCTGCCGTATTATCGAGGCGGTGATCGACGCCGGTGCCACCACCATCAATATCCCCGACACCGTGGGCTATGCCATTCCGGAACAATATGGCCATACCATTGGCCAGCTGCTGGCTCGTATCCCGAATGCCGACAAGGCAGTGTTCTCGGTGCACTGCCATAACGACCTGGGGCTGGCGGTGGCCAACTCCCTGGCTGCGGTCCAGGCCGGTGCCCGGCAAGTGGAATGCACCATCAACGGCCTTGGCGAACGGGCCGGCAATGCGTCCCTGGAAGAGATTGTCATGGCGGTACGCACTCGCCAGGATCTGTTCAACGTGGACACCGGCATCAATGCCAAAGAGATCGTCCCCACCTCGAAAATGGTGTCGCAGATCACCGGCTTCCCGGTGCAACCTAACAAGGCCATCGTTGGTGCCAATGCCTTTGCCCACGAGTCAGGCATTCACCAGGACGGCGTACTCAAACACCGCGAGACCTACGAGATCATGTCCGCCGAGGATGTGGGCTGGCACACCAACCGCATGGTGCTGGGCAAGCACTCGGGTCGTGCCGCCTTCCGTGCCCGCCTGGACGAGCTGGGCATCACCTTTGCCTCGGAAGCAGCCATGAACGAGGCCTTCCAGCGCTTCAAGGATCTGGCTGACAAGAAGCACGAAGTGTTCGATGAGGACCTGCAGGCCCTGGTCAGTGACACCAAGAAAGCGGCCGAGGAAGAACGTTTCAAACTGGTGTTGCTGGAAGCCACCGCGCGCACCGGTGAAACGCCGGAAGCCCGCATCGTGCTGGCTATCGATGGTCAGGAACGGGAGGCGACCTCCACGGGTGCCGGGCCTGTGGATGCGGCCTTCAAGGCCATCGAGATGCTAGCGGAAAGCCACAGCATCCTGCAGCTGTACTCGGTGAATGCCATCACCGCTGGTACTGATAGCCAGGGTGAAGTCACGGTACGACTCGAAAAAGGCGGCCGGATCGTCAACGGCCACGGCGCCGATGTGGATATCATCACCGCCTCCGCCAAGGCCTACCTGAATGCCCTGAATCACTTCGCGGCGGGCCTGGAAAGGGCTCACCCGCAGGCGGCGGATGTATGAGTAACGCTGACACGCTAGACGCTTCACGCAACATGCTGCTGAAAGGCACAACGTGCCTGCGTGCTGGCCTGGTGCGTGCTAGCAGGTGCGGAGCGCTCCATGAATGAAGCCCAGCGACAACACTATCTGAAAGCCCTGGGGCTGACGCCCTGGGTGGCCAGGGGGCCGTTGCCTGGTGCAGCGGTCTCGCCGCTGCTGGACTGGGAGGACGAGGAAGAGCAGCCAGCGGCAGTGGCATCACCAGCGCCTGCTCAGGACACTCCTGCCCCGGCTTCGCCGCAGACAGCGGCCCCTGTTGCCAGTGAGGTGCCGGTTCAGGAGGCTCCGCAGAGTCCGCCGGCGCCCAAAGCCACCACCGATACCCCGGAGCCGACACCACCCGCACCGGCAGTCACCAGAGGCAAGGGGCTGACCTTTACCCTGGAAGCCCATCTGGGTGGCGATACCTGGTTGCTATGCGCCCAGGAAGACAGCCAGGCGCCGGGGCTGGGACGTTTTGAGGCGCCACTGATGGCCAACCTGTTGGCCCTGTTCCAGGCCCGTCCTCAGCGTCCACGTCGTTTCTTCTGCCCGCTGACAGAACAGCCCATGCCCGCGCAAGAAGCGTCCCAGGCGCTGTCGGCCTTTATTGCCGGCCTGTGTGAGCAGGCGGGTGGCGAGCGGGTATTGCTGTGCTTGCCGGAGGCGCTCAGTGAGGCGCTGTTTGATCAGCCCCGCTATCAACCCTTCGAGTTAGGTGGTCGCCCGGCACTGGTGGTCAGCAGCTTGGCAGAAATGCTGGCGGAGCCGGCGCAGCACAAGAAAGCCAGCTGGCACGCCATGCGGGCAAATGGCTTCCATGGCGAGTGATCGGACCCGCGTGGCAGCCATTCGCGCCATGGAGCTGGAAGATGTGGACGCGGTGATGGCCATCGAAACCGCCGCCCAGCTGACCCCCTGGAACGTCGCCCACTTTTACGATTGCTTGGGCAACGCCAATTATCTGTGCCAGGTGGCCACCGTGGACGATGTCCCGGCGGCTTTTCTGATCCTGTCGCGAATCCTCGACGAAACCCATGTCCTCAACATCGCCGTGGCCCCGGCCTGGCAACGCCATGGCATCGCCCGGCGATTACTGCAACAGGCCTTGAGCGCTGCCCGGGCCGATGCCATGACCGTGGTCTATCTGGAAGTGCGGGAAAGCAATCAAAGCGCCCAGGCACTGTATCGCCAGCTGGGCTTTGAGGTCTGTGGCGTGCGCAAGAATTATTACCGCAAGGGGGACGGGCACGAGAATGCGGTATTGATGCAGTGCCTGCTCACCAGCGGGCATAAATAATTCGCTACATCCTATCTACGAAGCCGCTGTAGGAGTACCTCTTGAGGTGCGAACCGCGCTTGCGCGGAAATCGCCCGCAGGGCGATCAGAAATCTCAAGGCTCGACAGTTTCCAGAAAGAATGGTGGTCAGACCTTGATCTTTGTCGCCTCGCTACGCTCGGTTCGCGGCTCGAGAGCCGCTCCTACAGCAGGCAAGGTGCGATTCGAACCGCTCCCCGTTACTCCTGAATCGGCATCCAGCCGTTCTCTGAATCCCGGAAGGTAATCACCCGCTGGCGCTGGAAGGTATCGCCCTTCTTGAAGTTGCCGTGCTCCATACGCAGGGCGCTGAGCGTCATGATCATGGCAAAGCGATCCATGCCGGACAGATCCTCGTTACCCTTGATCTTGTCGGTGTAGCCACCCAGGTCGTCCCTGGCTTTCAGCTGGTAATCCACTTCCAGGGTGTAGCGGCCGTCTCCGTCGTCGTACCCATTGCGCTTTTCCACATCGGTGACTGCCAACAGGCCGGACAGGTGCGCGTTGTCCAGTTCTGCCTCCAGCGCTTGACGGGCATCGCCGGCGTCCGGGGTGCGGCTGCAGGCCGCCAGCAGGGTAGCGAGGAAGAGGGCAGCGAAAGCGCGGAGATAAACAGGCATGGTCTGGCATCCTTGTTGTTCTGGAACCGACACTCTAGCACTGCTTTCGGCTCGCCCTGAAGTACCGAGTTGGAAAGGTGGACACACCAGAGTAAATCCTCAAGGATACGGTGATTACGGATGACCTATTGCGAGGACTTGGCCTGTGTCAGAGAACCTGTTTCGTCGACTGTTATTGCTGGTAGCCCTGAGCTTTTGTGTGGTGTTTGCGGTGCTGATTATTCCGCCGCTGCTGGAGAACCCGGATATCCTGGCCGCCGCCGCCGGAGGCTTTGTGAATCCCTTTGCGGCCGGGTATTCCACGGATGTGATTTTGTGCTGGGTGGTGCTTGCCATCTGGGTGGTGTTCGAGCGTCAGCGTTACCAGGTCCGCGGCGGTTGGCTGGCGCTGCTGCTGGGGCTGGTTCCTGGTGTCGCGGTGGGATTTGCCCTCTATCTGCTAATGCGTCAGCGCCAGCTGAAGGGCTCCGGCATCGTCTGACAGGGTGGCGCTGAGAGCCTGATAAGGGCTCGCAAGGCTGTTATACTCGCGCCCTCGAAAACCCCTGTCAGAGTCGGAAGCCCCATGAGCCTGCAAGACCAGGTGGCCAAGCGCCGCACCTTCGCGATTATTTCGCACCCGGACGCCGGTAAAACCACCATTACCGAAAAGCTGCTGTTGTACGGAAACCTGATCCAGAGCGCAGGTACCGTGAAAGGCAAGAAGTCCGGCAAGCACGCCACCTCCGACTGGATGGAGATGGAGAAGGAGCGGGGCATTTCCGTGACTACCTCGGTGATGCAGTTCCCCTACAAGGATGCCACCGTCAACCTGCTGGACACCCCCGGGCACGCTGATTTCTCCGAGGATACCTACCGCACCCTCACCGCCGTGGATTCGGCGCTGATGGTGATTGATGCGGCCAAGGGCGTGGAGCAACGGACCGTCAAGCTGATGGAAGTCTGTCGCCTGCGCGACACGCCGATTCTCACCTTCATCAACAAGCTGGACCGGGACGTCCGTGACGGCATTGAAGTGCTGGATGAAATCGAGGATGTGCTCAAGATCGAGTGCGCCCCCATTACCTGGCCCATCGGTATGGGCAAGAGCTTCAAGGGCGTCTACAACCTGCTCACCGACACCACCGTGCTGTACAAGACCGGCCAGGGCCACACTGTGCAGGACGTGCGCGAAGTGAAAGGGCTCGATAATCCGGAGCTGGATCAGGCGGTGGGAGCCGACTACGCCGAGGAGTTGCGCGAGACTCTGGAACTGGTTCAGGGCGCCAGCCACGAATTCGATCTGGAACGCTTCCTGGCCGGCAAACTGACCCCGGTGTTCTTCGGTACCGCCCTGGGCAACTTCGGCGTCGATCACATGCTCGACGGCCTAGTGAAGTGGGCGCCGCCGCCCCAGCCCCGCGATGCCACCGCGCGTACCGTGGTCGCCGACGAGCCCAAGATGACCGGCTTCGTGTTCAAGATCCAGGCGAACATGGACCCCCGACACCGGGACCGCATTGCCTTCATGCGCATCTGTTCTGGCAAGTATCAGAAGGGTATCAAGCTCAAGCAGGTGCGTACCGGCAAGGACGTGCGTATTCCTGATGCGTTGACCTTCCTGGCCGGTGAGCGTGACAACGTGGAAGAGGCCTTTTCCGGTGACATTATCGGCCTGCACAACCACGGCACCATCCAGATCGGTGACACTTTCACCGAGGGTGAAGAGCTGGCCTTCACCGGCATTCCCCACTTCGCCCCGGAACTGTTCCAGCGGGTGGTGCTCAACGACCCGCTGAAAAGCAAGCAGCTGCACAAGGGCCTGACCCAGCTGGCGGAAGAGGGCGCCACCCAGGTGTTCTTCCCGCTGCGGAACAACGACGTGATTCTGGGTGCCGTGGGCACCCTGCAGTTCGACGTGGTCGCAGCGCGGCTGAAGGGGGAATATGGGGTGGATTGCCGCTATGAACCGGTCAGTGTGGCCACGGCGCGCTGGATTGAAGCCGGCAGTGACAAAGAGCTGACGGCCTTTGAGCGTAAAGCCCACGATAACCTGTCCCGCGACGGCGCTGGTCACCTGACCTATCTGGCTCCGACCCGTGTGAACCTGCAACTGGCACAGGAGCGTCACCCGGAGATCCGCTTCCGCGAAACCCGCGAAATTTCATAGCAACGTAACAGGCGCACGCAACAATGTGGGTAGGACGAGCCCCGCGTTGTTGTGTCGAGCGTTGCCGCATTGTTTCCCGTCAGCGGTTTTCGTGCATGCTGGTTATCAGCTAAACCGTCCTCAGCGGTCGCGATCCTTTTCACAAGCGGGTAAACTTCCTGACTTGTTTCGGCCCCGCCTCACAAGGGTACTGTCGAGACACAAGACCCCGGCTATCCGCCGGGGTTTTTTATTGGGCGCGAAAATGCCAGCCCGCCCCGTCGGCGTGTACCAGCAATCACTTCCTCATATCCGCTGTGTGCCGGCTTCTCCTCGCTGGTAGTCCCTTTGCTGCGGTGGTGACCAGGGGGAGGTATCATGATGAATCGCCGGGGCCGTCGACCCAACCGGTCAATGTCTGCATAGCGGGTCAATAAGGGATGCCTTGAACATGGATGCCAAAGCCGCGCAAGCGTACCTGTTGAGCAAGCCGGAAGCGCGAGAGGATTTCCCCTTCGGCCCGGATGTGGCAGTGATGAAAGTGCGGGACAAGATGTTCGCGACACTGGGGGAAGAGCAGGGCGAAGGGCGCATGAATCTCAAGTGCGACCCGGATCAGGCCCTGGCGCTGCGGGATATCTTCGAAGCTGTGATTCCCGGCTACCACATGAACAAGAAACACTGGAATACCGTCAAGCTGGACGGCTCCATCCCGGTGGGGGAAATCCAGCGCATGATTGACCATTCCTACGCGCTGGTAGTGGGTGGTTTGCCGAAAAAAATCCGCGAAGGCATGGCGGTCCGGCACGGCCGTGAGGCACTCTACGGACAACAGCAACAGCAACAGGAGCGTTAACGGTGGCAGTGATTATTGGTGGTCTGATTGTTATCTGGCTTGGCCTTGGCATGGGCGGTGCCGCTCTGCGCTGGTTGGGCATCGAGCTCCATTACCCGGCTCGATTGGCGGCGCCCATGTTGCTGGCGGTGCTGGAAACCGTGCTGTTCCTGGTGTTTGTTCCCGGTACCGAGCTGCTGCCGGAAACTTGGGGCTGGCCCATGGCCGGCGGCCTGGTCGCCGCCGCCTGGTTGATCAACGGTGCGGTCAGTGGTCTGGATTGGTATCACAATCGGCCGGTGAAAGAATCCCCGGTGACGGAATAATTGCGCCCCTGGGAACGTCGCCAGCCATGCTCCTACGCATGGTTCGGGCTTTTTTCGAAGCCGCTGTAGGAGCCCCGCTTGAGGGGCGAACCGGCCTTGCAGGGCGGCGAGTTCCGAAAGAAGAAACCGTGAGTTGGACTTTGTTGGTTTTCGAAACTCGTTTCTCGCAACTCGAGCCTGGGAGTTCGCACCTCAAGCGGCGCTCCTACGGCGTTTATTCCTAAAAACTACTCCACCCGGTAAATTCCATTACCCGATACACCCAGTACTTCCAGGTCGCTTCATCCGCGTACACCCCGTAATCGGTACTGTGTTTCTCCCCGTCACGATTGTCCCAGCGTCTGGCAAAGGCGGATCGGGCGTCGACCATAAGGGCGTGATCCGTTTTTGCCAGCACTCGCACGCTGCTTTCCAGGTTCAGGTTGTCCAGATTGCGGCGGGTGAAGTTAGCGGAGCCGATAATCACTTCCGAGCGTTCTGCTCCCCGTCGCAGCAGCATCTTGGTATGGCATTGCTCACCCTGGGTATTACACCAGCGCACCTCAATGCCCGCGGTCCGCAGCTCCGCCCCCACCTGGCGATTGGGGATGCCGTTTTTCTGGCGGCCGAAGGCATCCTTGTTGGGGTCCAGCAGCACGCGCACGGTTACGCCCCGCTCATGGGCCGCCAACAGCGCCTTCACCAGGGGGCGGTGGGACAGGTAGAACACAGAGATATCCAGTGCCTCTCCGCTGCGGCTGCGCTCAACGGCGGCCAGCAGGGCATCGCGGATGGCGCCTTCGGTGAGTACCTGAAGCTGGGCCGGGGCCGTGTCGGCAGGGGTCCCGGTCGAGAGTGTCGGCAGATCGGGCAGGCTGACGCCCGCCATTCGTGCCACGGCCAGCTCACTCTCCAGCATGTCCGCCACGGCCGGGCCCTGGAACGTGAGGCCCAGATTGCTGTGGGCGCTGCTGGCATCGTGGGGATTGGCCGTGGTGACCAGCGCGGTCCACCGGTCGCCTTCATCCACCACCAGGGTCTTGCGGTGGTTGGCCTTGAAATTGAGCAGGGTCAGGTAGCTACGCAGGGTGACCTTGCCCGGCCCCATGGGGTTGGGCAGCCAGCCACCTTCGCTGCTGTTGCCCAGCCACTGACAGCAGATCCGCCAGATCCCTGACCAGCTCGGGTTGGAGTCACGCAGGCGTGTCAGCGGGGTGGTGATCACCACCACCCCGGTGTCTTCCAGGCGCTCCAGGTGCTCGCTGTGCAGGCCACCGTAGAGGGTGTTGATCGGGTCACTGATCAGAATCACCGGTAGGTCAGGCTGCTGCTGTTTCTTGTCCAGCAGTGCTTGGGTCAACTGTGCTGACAAGGGGCGGTAGCTGGCATCGTCGGTGCCCTGAAAGGCATTGAACAGAAACATGTCCACCACCACCAATTGCCGGGCCTGACTGATCAGGCGCAGGGTCTCGTCGAAAATGCTCTGGCGCATCTCGCGCTTGCCATCGGCGGTTTCCCAGGTGTCATCCACCAGCAGGGTCAGGCCTTGGGCAGGCAGTAACGGCGACTCATGGGCCAGGCCGTCCGGCAGCGGTTTGTATCGATGCCAGAGGGCGGTGCAGGCGATCAGCGCCAGTAGCATGAGCAGGGCAAGTTTCAGTCGGATCATGGGCAGTCCATCCAGTGATTGCGGCTACCTTAACAGGGTGGGTCGTGAGCCTGAACCAAGTTGAATAATGGGTGGTACATACGTGCAACATTCTGCAAAGAATGTCGCCTCCCGGTAACTATCCTGCTACCGCACATCAACAGTAAGTCGGCACGCTGTCCACGAGAATGGGTTAACACTGATGTTAACAACAATGAGCTGGCCAGCGCGCCGGCCTGGAGTGTCCCATGAAAGCCCTTTCTCGTTTGCTGGCTACCGGCCTGGTTGCCCTGCTGGCCGCCTGTGGTGGTGGCGGTTCTTCATCGTCGCCGGCAGCCAGTAATCCGGTCCCGAACACGCCCGATCCGGATATTCCCGAGGCCCCGCGGGCCGGGGAAGGGAACATCAGCGTGCTGTCCAACCGTGCGGACCTGATCAGTGGTGGTGATGCGCTGGTGGAAATTACCGCTGACGATAGCGCCTTGTTGATTGGTGCAACAGTGATGCAGGGGGATCGGGAGGTGACCCAGCAACTGATTGCCACCAGCGAAGGGAGCCTCAAGGGGCTGTTGCAGGGCATGGACCTGGGTGCCAATACCCTGACCGTGGTGTTGGCGGATGAGTCGGTGCTGGAGCAAGAGATCATCAACCATCCCAACGGCGGCCCGGTGTTTTCCGGCCCCCAGTTGCAGCCCTGGCAGTGCACCAATGCTCAGGCGGTAGATGCCCAGTGCAATCAGCCAGCGGAGTACCGCTTCCAATATGTGCCGGCCAACAAACTGGAAAGCCTGCTGACCGGTTTCGACCCGGAAAACCCCGGATTACCGGAAGCCTTCCAGCCTTATGATCCGGCGAATCCGCCTGCGGATGACAGCATTGCCCGGATAACCACTGATGAAGGGGTAGAACTGCCCTTTATCGTGCGCATGGAGGAAGGGGTTCAGAATCGGGACCGTTACCTGATCATGGCCCTTTATCAGCCGGATCAGCCCTGGACCGCCCTGGCACCGCAATCGCAATGGAACGGCAAGCTGCTGATTCATCATGGCGGTAACGTGGGGGTCAGTTATGGCATGGGTGAGGTGCCCCGCGGCGATATCGCCGGCACCGCGCCGGCGGGCGCCGAGCTGTTACTGGGTGACAGCATTACCACCGCTCTGGCGCGGGGGTTCATGACCCTGTCCACCGCCCAGGCCAACCTGGGCCATAACGCCAATCTGGTGACCGCGGCGGAATCGCTGATGATGGGGAAAGAGCGCATCATCGAGCAGTACGGGGAAATCCGTTACACCATCGGCACCGGTTGCTCCGGTGGCTCCATCACTCAGCACCACGTGGCCAATGCCTACCCGGGCATTTATCAGGGGCTGATCGTGCAATGTTCCTACCCGGATGTCTGGACCACCGCCACCCAGTTCGCGGACTACAACCTGCTCAGCAACTACTTCGGCAACCAGCTGCCCACGGACCCTCAGGGGTTTCAGGAGGTGGTCACCTCGCTACTGACTTCCGGGGTGATTCCGGCCGCGCAGTGGTCCGCCTTCTATGGCCACTTGCCGTTGAACCCGGTGTTCTCCGACCTGGCCTTCTTCCCGGCCGCCTACCCAAACCAGGAAGATTGCCCCGGTCTGCAGGAAGGGGTGGAAGTCTATGACGCCGAGTCGCAGCCGGACGGACTGCGTTGCGGCTTGCTGGACTACATGATCAATCAGTTCGGCCCCCGTGACCCGTCGGTATGGTCCAGCAACGAGCAGTTGCTCGGTCGCGGTTTTGGCGGTATTCCGCTGGATAATGTGGGCGTCCAGTATGGTTTGAAAGCATTGCAAAACGGGGTAATCAGCGGCGAGCAGTTTCTCAAGATAAATCGCGAAATCGGTGGGTTGAGCGTGGATATCGACTACCAGGCCGAGCGCACCGTGGCCGACCCGCAAGCCCTGCGTAATGCCTATCGCACCGGCGCCATCAACACCGCCGAGCATCTGGCCAGGGTGCCGATCATTGATCTGCGTGGCCCGGACCCGGGAATTGCCCACGACGCCTACCATTCCTGGCAGATGCGTGCGCGACTGGAGCAGAGCCAGGGCCATGCTGACAACCATGTGATCTGGTATGGCCCGGCGCCGCTGTTTGGCGATACGGTTTTCACCACGGAAGCCCTGTTGGTCATGGACCTGTGGTTATCGGGCATCGAGCAGGACGACACTGCCACGCCGGTGGCCGAGAAAGTGGTGGCCAACAAGCCGGTCTATGCCCGTGACCGTTGTCTGTCGGTGTCGTCCCTGTTCGGCCCGGAGGGGCCCATCGTACCGTTGACCGGCAACCTGCTGTACCCGGAGCCGATCCTGCCGGGGCTGGATCTGTCCTTGTTGCCGCCGGCGCCGGCGGAAGCCGGGGTGGTGGTGGATGCGCTGACCGGCCAGGTATGTGGCCTGGATATCAGCGAGCTACCGGTAGTGGCCGAGCTGCCGGTGCTGGGGGACTTGCTGGGTACGCTGGGTGATTTGCTGGCGCCGCTTACCGATCCGATTCTGAACCTGCAACAGACCGTGGTGCAGACCCGTTTCGGCACACCACGCACCGTGGCCGGTGACAGCATCGAAACCCTGACCAACAAGTGCCAGCTGAAACCGGTGGACCCGGCGGATTATCCTCTGGCCCTGGACCCGGACGCTTTTGCGGATCAGGTAGCGGAAATTTTCCCGCAGGGCGTCTGCGATTACAGCAAGCCTGGCGAGGGGGTCATGCCCACGCAGACCTGGCTGCAGTACGGTGATTCACAGCAGGTGATTTACGGTGGTGAGCTGTTAGCCAGCGATGGGCAGAGCGCTCCCCGGGGCTGGGCGTCGCCGGCCTTCCAGGTGGAGATTCGCTGAACCCGGAAACCCGGACGTTGGATCCTTGCTTGCAAGACGAAGGGAGAAAAGTGCCTTCGCTTTGCGAGCAAAGCTCCAACGGCATTCTTGAGTGCCATTAGTGGCTTGCAAGCGACCTCTAGCGGTCCAGTTGGTAAGCCGTCAGCTCGCTGTCGTCATCAAAGCCCATGACGGTGCCGCCATTGAGCTGCACGGCTTTCCCGCTCAACGTGACCGCCTCATCCCCCAGCACCCCGTCGTTAAACCGATATACCGGTTTGGGGGCCTCGTTCAGGCAGTGGTCGCGGAAACGGGCCTTGGCCTGCAGCACACTATCCCGAGCGGTTTGCCAATGAGTGATGGCCTTCTCTCCATGGCGCTGCTGCAACATGGCTTCGGTGACCGTGGCTGACAGGGCCACGGCGGTGGCATTGTTGCCGCCAAAGCCTTTCGAATTGATCAGGCTGGCCTGCATATCATCGCGCTGCACATGCTCCATGGCGAAATCCAGATGCTGGCGGTGCACATCGCCGGCGATATGGTCGATGGTGCGGATGCCCGGCAAGACGCCCTGGGAAAAGCTGCCCAGGGCCGCCGCCAGCTGGTCGCCCCCGGCGCTGCCCAGCGAGTGACCCACATAGGCCTTGATAGCAGTGACCGGCCAATGGCGGATGCCGAAGGCGTCTGCCACCCGGTCCAGAATTACCGATTCGGTGACCCGGTTCTGGGGCGTGCCGGTGCCGTGGGCATGGACAAAGCTGTGCTCGCGCAGGCCCCTTTCGCCGATCATCTGGCGGGTCAGGGCGGCGGCCTTGCCCACGGTCAGGTAGTTGCCGACCCCGGGAGCAGAAATGGATTTCTTGGCGCCGTCGGCGTGGATAAACACGTCCGGTACCGCACCAAGAATGTCGGCACCCAGCTCCAGTGCCAGGGCATCATCCATCAGCACGGTAAACTGGGCGGACTCGGCCATGGTGAAGCCGCAGTTGTCGGAAAACGGTCGGCAGGCACGACGCACATCGGCCTGACTCGCCCCATCCAGTGCTGCCAGATCCTGGTCTTCCGCCAGCGCGCCCATGGCCCGATAACCTTCCATGATTTCCGGCATCAGCGGTGCCTCGCTGGTGCCGACGATGGCCACCCTGACCTTGCCACTGCGAATGGCCTGCACCCCTTTTTCCAGGTTGTAGAGGAAGGTGGCGCAGGCGCCGAGCATGCCGCCGGTAGTCCCCACCGAGTGCAGCACATAGGCGTTGAGGAAATCCGCGGTCATTTCGCCCAGCCCCAACGGTACCTGTTTGGAGGTGATGCGCTGGCCGTTGGGCGGGAAGCGCATGACGCCGCCCAGGCCGTTGTCGTCCATCTGTGACATGGCGTTGCTGGCGTAAACCGCCACCTGGTCCGGGCGTACCTTGCCGGCCACGGTGGCCCAGTCGATGCCCAGATCCCCCAGCGCATCGCTGACGCCGAAGATGGCCATTTGCAGGGCGCGAGGGTGATTGCGCGAGGCATACAGGGCGCCGGGGTCGAAGCCGTCCGGCAGTTGGCCGGCGGCGCTGACGCGGCGTGGGGCGTCATGGGGCACACGCAGATCCAGCCCCGCAGGCAGGGTGACCCGGCTGCGGCGCTTGTCGATAGGGGAGACCTGCCAGCCAGCGGGTAGCGGGTCAGGCAGGTCCATGTTGCGCATTTCCAGGGTAACGGGAATGTCGCTGGTGCCGCTGATGGCGGCGTGGAGACGGTGTGAGTCGGGCAGGGCACGGATCAGGGTGGCCGCCAGCTGATCGTCCGGGGCGCGGCCGGTCAATTGGCCCAGCGAACGCAGAGTGTCCTGGCGGGTGAGATCCGGCAGGGCATCAAAAATCAATCGCTGAAAGCCGAAATGCAGCGCGCTACGGCCGGCTGCATTGATGCCGCCCATGGCGGTGATCACAGGTAATGCTGTCATGGTGCTCCCGGGCTCATGCCCAACCGAAAACGGTGACTAGCCGGTCAGGGTACAGGTGAAATCCGGTTTTGCGTATACGACGGAGGGCGAATCCGGTCAGGAAAGTGCAACAGAGTTTGAAAGTGAAAGCGGATGTTTCGGGATTGAATTGTTGGAGGGGTGGCTTTGTTATTTCTACGAAGCCGTTGTAGGAGCGGCGCTCGAGCCGCGAACCGCGCTTGCGCGGAAATCGCCCGCAGGGCGATCAGGCATTCCAGGGCCTGCCAGGTTTCTCTAAATGATCAGACTCCTCTGCCGCCTCGCTCCGCCTGATTCGCACCTCAAGAGGTGCTCCTACAGAGGGCAAGGAATGAGGACGCCGCCAACAAAAAACGGGGCGCGAAGGCCCCGTCTGGTCTGGCATCAAGCGTTGAGCGTATTACAGCAGCTCGATGGCTACCGCCGTCGCTTCACCACCGCCGATGCACAGGCTGGCCACACCGCGCTTGCCGCCGGTGCGCTTGAGCGCGTGGATCAGGGTGAGAATGATGCGCGAGCCGGTGGAGCCCACCGGGTGACCCAGGGCACAGGCGCCGCCATGGATGTTCACCTTCTCATGGGGAATGCCCAGGTCGATCATCGGCATCATCGCCACCATGGCGAAGGCTTCGTTGATCTCGAACAGATCCACGTCGTCCACAGTCCAGCCGGCTTTCTTCATTACCGCTTCGGTGGCACCGATGGGGGCAATGGTGAATTCGCTGGGGTGTTTGCTGTTGGTAGCGTGGGCGAGGATGCGGGCCAGCGGCTTCAGGCCGCGCTCATTGGCCACGGATTCGCGAGCCAGTACCAGTGCTGAGCCACCATCGGAGATGGAGCTGGCGTTGGCGGCGGTGACGGTGCCGTCTTTGGCGAAGGCCGGGCGCAGGGTGGGGATCTTGTCGATTTTGGCGTTGCCCGGTTGCTCGTCGGTGTCGACCACGACTTCACCCTTACGGGTCTTCACGGTCACCGGCACGATTTCGTCCTTGAACCAGCCGTTGTCGATGGCGGCATTGGCGCGGTTCAGGGATTCGATGGCGTAGTTGTCCATGTCTTCGCGGGTAATGGAGCGCTTGTCAGCCACTTCCTGGGCGAAGGAGCCCATCAGGCGGCCGGTTTCCGCATCTTCCAGGCCATCCAGGAACATGTGGTCAAACACCTGGCCGTGACCCATGCGCATGCCGCTGCGTGCCTTGTCCAGCACATAGGGAGCATTGGTCATGGATTCCATACCACCGGAAACGACGATGTCGTTGGTGCCGGCCTTGATGGAATCATAGGCGAACATAGTGGCCTTCATGCCGGAGCCACACAGCTTGTTGATGGTGGTGGCACCGGTGTTGTCCGGCAGGCCGGCCAGACGCATGGCCTGGCGGGCCGGGCCCTGCTTGAGGCCGGCGGGCAGTACACAGCCCATGATGACTTCCTGCACGTCTTCCGGCTTCAGGCCGGCACGAGACACGGCTTCACGGATAGAGGCGGCGCCCAGTTCGGGGGCGGAAACCGCAGACAGGGAACCCTGGAAGCCACCCATGGCGGTACGAGCACCATTTACAATTACTACAGCATCATCAGACATTGTTTTCTCCTGCCAGCAAAATAGTACCTGAATCCGTGACTTCATCGCGGCGCCTGACGCAAGCCTTTGCGGCCACAGAAAATTTGTCTTCAGTCGATCGTATTCCCTGATACGACGCTTCTTCAGAAAATCCCCCGTGACAACAAATTCTTACGCCATGCATCCACGCTGAAGTCACGGATTCAGGTAGCAGTTATCAAAATTTGGGGCGCATTGTACTTGAAACAAGGGGGATACACCCCATCTCACAGGGACCTGCCGGTCACGGACCAGGCATTGGCGATAGAATTCGTCTATTGCAGCCAAAGGCAATCATGGTAAACCCCCGGTCCGTGGTGGAGATTGCCGCCGGTAGCTTGTTATTATCATTTAGCCGCTGAGGGCAGGCATGCCCTCAGCGGGGAATTTCTTTCTGTTGCCGAGCCGCAACAGAACAACATGATGTCAGGGGAAATGACTATGGCTTTTGAATTACCGCCGCTTCCGTTCGAGAAAAATGCACTGGAACCGCATATTTCTGCCGAAACGCTTGAGTACCACCACGGCAAGCACCACAACGCTTACGTGACCAAGCTGAACGACATGGTTGCCGGCACCGACAACGAAGGCAAATCCCTGGAAGAGATCATCAAGAGCGCCCAAGGCGGTCTGTTCAACCAGGCTGCCCAGGTCTGGAACCACACCTTCTACTGGAACAGCCTGAGCCCCAATGGTGGCGGTGCCCCCACCGGTGATCTGGCCGCGGCCATCGACACGGCTTTTGGTTCTTTCGACGAGTTCAAGTCCCAGTTCAATGCCAAGGCTACCGGCAACTTCGGCTCCGGTTGGACCTGGTTGGTGAAGAACACTGATGGCAGCCTGGAAATCGTCAACACTGACGATGCGGATACCCCGATCGCCCACGACAAGGGCCAGACCCCGCTGTTCACCGTGGACGTGTGGGAACACGCCTACTACGTGGACTACCGCAATGCCCGTCCCAAGTATCTGGAATCCATCTGGAACCTGATCAACTGGGACTTTGCCGCCAGCAATTTTGCCGGTTAAGACGGCTTATCCCTTACAGGGATACCGTTCAGGTAGTGAAAAAGGCCGCTTTTGCGGCCTTTTTCGTGTCTGTCTGGCGGCGGTGAGGGAAGTTTGCTAGCGTCCGTCCCGGGATATTGTCGGGGTTTGTGTGGTCCAATCCGCAGGTTAATGAAAATAACAGGTGTAATATGCGTCTTTTGGGAATCTTTTTTCTTGTGATGGGGTTGTCGGCAACGGCTGCCTTGGCAGAAGGACCAGAGCCAGCTTCCGCCGAGCAAAAACAGAAAAGCCCCGAGCAACAAGCCATGGATCAGTTGGCAGAGGCCGGCCTGCGCCAGGCATTGCAGGCCATCCAGCGTTCCGGCGGGCTCTATCCGTTCGGCTTGCTCCAGTCCGGGGATACGGTGCGGGCGGTGGGTTATTCCGGTGATAAGGCCGATGCCCCGAGCGCCGAAGAGTGGTCCCAGGACTTGTTTTGGCAGCTGCGTAAGATCGGCAAGGAGCAACCGGATATCGAGCTGATGGCTCTGTTTCGCCTACACGACATCACCGCCGAAAATGGCGAAAAAGTCACCGGGGTATGGGCTCAGGTAGACCACAGAGGTGTTCGCCCTTGGGTGATTTTCCTGCCGTTGCTCAAGAACGAGAAAGGCAAGCACGAGCTGGGAGATATGGTCTATTACGCCACCGAACAGCCGCTGTTCGATAAAAGCGGCGAATAAGTTTTTCAAAGACAGGCAGGACTAAATGGGCGCTGTTCGGCAGCGCCGCAGTGCCCCCTGTGGCACTATCTGTCAATCGGGCCATGAACCGGACTATCCGGTATGCAGGACACAGGAATGACGCGAGATCGTGAAGTAAATCTGGGTAATCTGAATGATGTCACCGTGGATGATCATGGTGATGCCGGGCGCCGGCATTCTTCTGCCGGCGGTAACAAGCCCACCGAGAAGGGGGCGGGCAAGCCTCCCAAGACCCCCAAAAAGCCGGTGCCGCCCTCCAGTGGTGGTGGCGGCGGTGGCTGGATGATTGCCTGTCTGGTGCTGGTGGTGCTGATCGCCGTGATGGGCGTCTGGTTCCAGAAACAGATGACCGTGCTGCAGTCACAGATGGACGAGCGCATTTCGGAATCCAGTCAGAAGCTGGGCAACCTCCAGTCCCGGTTGTCTGCCACCGACGAGAGCCTGAACCAGTCGTCCGGGCAACTGCAGGATACGGTCCGCGCTCAAGGCAAGAAGCTGGAAGAAAACAACACCGAAATCCGCAAACTCTGGGATCTGAGCAACAAGCGCAACCGGGCGGATATCGCCGAGCAGAGCAAGAAACTGACCGCCTTGTCTGCCACCCTCAATCAGGTGAAAAAGGCTCAGGCTGGGGTGGATAGCAAACTGCAGGGGATCAGCAAGGACACCGCTGCCCTGAAAAAGCAGGTGGACAGCGCGGTGGCTGCTGTCAACAAGAGCAGTGAACAGTGGCAGACCCGCATCAGCCAGATGCAGACCCAGGTGGATGTGCTGGCGGAAAATATCAATCAACTGGAAAGCCAGCAGCAAAACCTGAAAAACGGTCTGGCCAAGGTGGAAAAAAACCAGGTCGGGCTGGCAACGTTAAAAGATCGGCTGGATGAGACAGAGGCGGCGATCGCGGCTTTTGATTCTTACCGGCTGCAGGTCAATAGTCGTTTGGACAAACTGGAAGGGCGCTGATCGGCCACGGGGGGTGGTGATCAGCAAAAAACAACAAGTAAAAGAGCGTCTTGCCATGGCCAAGTTGCCGGAAAGTAAAGAGCGGCGTTTACAGGGGTTGAATCAGGATGTACTGGCGGTAGCTACCCCGGTACCGGGGCCGGATCTGGAACCGATCAATCTGCGCACGCCCAAAAAAAACAAACCAATCTCGGTCAGCGAGGGTGGCCACTCCGGCTTGTTGTGGTTGTCCCTGGTGTTGGCGGTCATCGCCGTGCTGTTGGCCGCCAGCCAGTGGCTGGCCCACGCTGAAACCAGCCGTGAACTCAGTGAATTGCGAGAGCAGTACTATCAGCTGGCATCGCAGCGTCAGAGCGAGGCAAGAGAAGGCGCTCGCAGTACGGCAAAAGCGCCTGCCACTTCTGAAGTGTCTCCTGGTGATGCGGTGGTCAACAGTCTGCGTGACGATTTGCGCGAACTGAATGCCAAGGTACGAGGGCTCACCGTGGCCATGGCCAAACAGCGCAACAGCAGTAACGAAAGCGCCGAGCTGGCGACTCGCCTGAACGAGATGGACAGCAAGCTGAAAGGCCTGTCCTCGCGGATCAGTAGTCTGGCCGACCGGCCGCAAGCGGCGGCCATCCCGGTGGCACAACCGGCGCCTGACAACAGCGCCCAGTTATCCGCCCTGGCGGGCAAGGTGGCCAAGATCGACAAAGACCTGCAGGCGCTTTACCGGATTCTACAGGGAGGCTGATCCTGCTGGTAATTAGCGATTAGCCTGCTAGAATACCTGTCTCTTATACACATCTGACGCTGCCGACGAAGAGGATAGTG
>OJEM01000174.1_pt1 | contig 17176 bp, 13 predicted proteins | sample 1593651 | NCBI WGS metagenome assembly OJEM01 (sample SAMN05416819, study PRJEB24817) | seawater metagenome | isolation source: Sea water | place: Canada:Atlantic | collected 2013-07
CCGAAAAATCCAGTAAATATCGGAGGTTCGGCCCAGAAAAGCGCGAAGCAGGGGGGTGGGCCGTCCGCCCGGGGGACGCAGTCCGCCAAAGAGGGCAACAGTCATCGGGATAAAGTTAAAGCCTGCCCACAAGTGTGGCTACGTCTTCATAAACGACTTACATTCAAGTCTCAAACTCAGCTCTTATATTCAAATCCCGTTCGGGGCTGAGCTTGAGAGTTGAGCTGGAAAGTTGAGCTTGAAAGTTGAGCTGGAAAGTTGAGCTGGAAAGTTGAGCTGGAAAGTTGAGCTGGAAAGTTGAACTTTTAATAAACGCGATTAAACGCATGACTCCATGCCCGTAGTGGCACCTCTACCTGTATCCACTGGCACACCCCTTGCTACTTACCTTCTATCAGTGACTTCAGTGTCAGGAGTTTGACATGTTGGACGGTAAGACTATTTTGGTCACGGGCGGCACCGGTTCGTTTGGGCATGCTTTTATTCCAATGACGTTAGAAAAATATAATCCTAAGAAGATCATCGTGTTTTCTCGTGATGAGATGAAGCAATGGGAGATGGCGAAGCTTTTCGAGAATGATCATCGTGTTCGTTTTTTTATTGGTGATGTTCGCGACAAAGACCGCTTGTATCGCGCGCTAGATGGTGTGGATTATGTTGTTCATGCGGCGGCTACCAAGATTGTTCCTATTGCTGAATACAATCCCTTTGAATGCGTAAAAACGAATATTAATGGCGCGATGAATGTGATCGATGCCTGTATTGATCATGGCGTTAAGGGCTGTGTCGCTTTATCAACAGATAAGGCCAGTTCGCCGGTCAACTTGTATGGGGCTACGAAGCTGGCGTCGGATAAGTTGTTTGTTGCTGGTAATGCGTATTCTGGGGAGCATGGTACGCGCTTTTCTGTAGTTCGGTATGGCAATGTGATGGGGTCACGCGGTTCGGTGATTCCGTTTTTTATGTCGATTAAAGATAAGGGTATTTTGCCGATCACGGATGATCGCATGACGCGGTTTATGATTTCGCTTGATGATGCGGTAGATCTTGTCTGGCACGCTTTCGATGATATGGTGGGTGGTGAGGTGTACGTTAAGAAGATCCCATCTATGAAGGTGACGGACCTTGCCCGTGTGGTTGCGCCAGAAGCTCGTCAGGATGTGGTGGGCATTCGTCCCGGTGAGAAGTTGCACGAGCAAATGATTGGCAGTGAAGACTCATATCACACCTACGAATACGACGAGCATTTTAAGATTTTACCGGCGATCAATGGCTGGGATCACTGCCCAGAGCGTATAAAGAATGGTCGTCTGGTAGCAGAAGGGTTTACCTATTCGAGCGATAATAATACCGAATGGATGACGGATGCTGAGTTACAAGCGTGGATAGACATCAACCGGAATAAAATCGGAAATATTTAATGATGATCCCTTATGGAAAACAGGACATTTCAGCTGAGGATATTGCCGCTGTCAGTGAGGTTCTGCGTTCTGATTTTTTAACTCAAGGGCCGGTTGTTCCAAGATTTGAAGAAGCCGTCGCTGAGGCTGCCAAGGCTAAGTACGGTGTGGCAGTAAACAGTGCGACCTCTGCGCTTCACATTGCTTGTTTAGCTTTAGGCGTGGGGCCGGGGGATCGTGTGTGGACAACACCGGTCACCTTTGTTGCTTCTGCCAATTGCGCTTTGTACTGCGGCGCTGACATCAGTTTCGTTGATATTGATCCTGATACCTACAATCTATGCCCGAAGGCGCTTGAGCAAAAGCTTATAGTCGCCAACGATGAAGGCACCCTCCCTAAGGTTATTATTCCCGTCCACTTGGCTGGGCAGTCGTGTGATATGGAAGCGATTGCTGCCTTGGCCAGGCAATATGATATTCGTGTGATCGAAGATGCCTCTCACGCCATTGGGGCAGACTATGCCGGTGACGCGGTAGGATCTTGCCGCTTTAGCGATATTACCGTGTTCAGTTTTCATCCGGTAAAAATCGTGACCACGGCTGAAGGGGGAGTGGCAGTTACGAATAATCTTCAATTGGCGGAACGTATGCAGCGTTTACGCTCACACGGTATTACGCGAGATCCTGAGTTGATGACAAAAGCACCGGACGGTGCTTGGTATTATCAGCAAATCGAATTGGGTTTTAATTATCGAATGACTGAGATGCAAGCGGCGTTAGGCTTAAGCCAAATGCAGCGCTTATCTTTGTTTGTTAAGCGTCGTCGAGGGTTGGCAAAAAGATACAACGAATTACTCTCTGATTTACCGGTCACTTTGCCTCAGCAATTAGCAGATTCGGCGTCTTCTTGGCATTTATTCATTGTGCGTTTCAACTTAAATAAGATAGGCAAGACTCAGTCGCAGATATTTGATGAATGTCGTGCTGCGGGAATAGGTGTGAACTTACATTATATACCTGTTCATCTTCAGCCATATTATTCTGATCTTGGGTTTAAGCAAGGAGACTACCCGGCGGCAGAAGCTTATTACGCGAATGCCATAAGCATTCCGTTGTTTCACTCCATGACGGATACACAACAGGATGAAGTCGTTAGAGTGGTGAAGGAGATTGTTTTATGAGCTGTGTGGCGATCATTCCTGCAAGAGGTGGCAGTAAACGAATTCCGGGGAAAAATATTAAACCTTTTTTCGGTAAGCCAATGATTGCTTGGTCAATCGAGGCGGCTAAGGCATCGGGGTTATTTGATCGTATTGTGGTGTCTACGGATGATCCGGACATTGTTGAGGTGGCCAAGCAGTATGGCGCTGAAGTCCCGTTTATACGCCCTCCAGAATTAGCGGATGATTTTACGCCGACGATTCCGGTCATTGCTCACGCGATTAATACCCTAAATGAGCAGGGGGATACCATTACTGAAGCCTGTTGTATTTACGCCACTGCGCCTTTTATCCGTAAAGACGATCTTATTGAAGCGCATCGACAGCTTCAGAGTGGTGATTGGAAATATTGTTTTACCGTTACTGAATTTGCCGCCCCAATTTTTAGAAGCTTTGAAGCGGATGAGAGTGGCGCAGTGTCTATGTTTTGGCCTGAGCATTTTGAAACACGTTCGCAAGATTTACCGGAAGCCTTACATGACGCCGGACAATTTTATTTTGGGCGTGTGGATGCATGGCTAGAAGGGGCGGTATTTTTTGCTAAACACGCAACGGGATATCGCATCCCGCGTTGGCGCGTGCAGGATATTGATACCGCAGACGATTGGACCAGAGCAGAAAGCATGGCGGCAATGTTAATTGAGAGTACCGAGGCAAAGATGTGAACGTCGTTTTTCGGTGTGATGCGTCACTTGAGATAGGAACTGGCCATGTCATGCGTTGCCTTACTTTGGCCGATGCTCTGACGTTGCGTGGTGCTGAGTGTGAATTTATGTGCCGTGATCATGACGGTAATATGATCTCGCACATTGAATCACTCGGCTATCGAGTTCATACGCTGGCTAGCGCATCTTTTAATAAGGGTGACATAAGCAATACGGGTGAAGTGAGTGACGCGCTAGAGAGTGAGTTAGCGCATGCTCACTGGTTAGGTTGTTCGCAAGTACAAGATGCCGAGCGGTGTTTGCAGGCACTAGCAGGGCAAACTTTTGATTGGCTGGTGGTTGATCATTATGCCTTAGATCACACTTGGGAAGTCAGGTTTAATGCTCAGGTGAAGCAGATCATGGTGATTGATGACCTCGCTGATCGAAGGCATCAATGTGATGTGTTGTTTGATCAAAATTACTACGGTGATGCGGCAGCTGAGCGCTATCTACAAAAAAGCTTAGAAAAAGGTTTAGTACAAGATACAACCACCTTACTGCTTGGGCCAGAATACGCATTAATACGACCCGAGTATCGTGAGCTTAGAGAAAAGCTGATCTTAGAAAAAGAGACGCGTGAAAACGCCTTTGATAATGCGGGTAAAATAGAACGGGTATTGGTGTTTCTGGGCGGCAGTGACCCTGATGATGTGACCGGAAAAGTCGTCGCAGGCCTGTGCCGGGATGAGTTTACGTCAGTGTCTTTTGATGTGGTTGTTGGCGTTAACTATGCCTATAAACATGAGCTGGCAGCAAGCACTGAAAACCGGGGCAATATATACATTCACTGCGGGCTACCTTCGTTAGCAGGCGTAATGAGTGAGTGCGATTTAATGATTGGTGCCGGCGGCAGCACCAGCTGGGAGCGTATGTGCTTGGGATTACCAGCATTAGTCACATGCATTGCTGAAAATCAGCGTGAGTATACTTACGCATTGGCAAGGGATGAGTTTTTGATGTTATTGCCTGATGCCAAAGAGTTACTCCCGGATCAAGTCGCAGACGCTTTGTTATTGTGTATGAAAAATAACATCAAATTAAAAGTAATGAGTTTAAAAGGCATGAGTTTAGTGTCCGGATTGGGTCTGGAATCTGTGTGTGAATGTCTATTCGGTGACTAAAGACATCCATTGAGTTTAACGATACCGAAAATCGACTCTGACAAGGCAATAGGTGAAGCATTGGCGTACAAAATTACCATCATTACGGATCAGTCGAGTTGGTTGTTGCCGTATATTCAGGATGTGAAAGCTCAGTGGCAGCTATTGGGTCATGAGGTTATTTTGTGTCATGCCAATATGGATCTGGCCGGTGGTGATTTCTGCTTTTGTTTAAGTTGCTCTGATTTAATCACTCAAGAAAAGCGTAAATTATATCGAAATACACTAGTGGTGCATGAAAGTGACTTGCCTCAAGGGCGTGGCTGGGCGCCGGTTGCTTGGCAAATATTAGCCGGACAAAAGACTATTCCTGTTGTGTTATTAGAAGCAGAAGACACTGTCGATAGCGGAGTGATCTACTTAAAAGACAGCATCACCTTAACAGGCGCAGAATTGAATTCTGAATGGCGTGAATTACAGGCTCAAGCAACTTTCCGGTTGTGTAATCAATGGTTGAGTGAGTACCCCAGTGTGTTAGATCTTGCCGTTCAACAAACGGGAGAGCCAACGTATTTTTCAAAGCGCTTACCTAAAGACAGTGAGCTAGATGTGAACATCAGCCTCGCTGAACAATTCGATTTACTCCGGGTAGTCGATAATGTCAGATATCCAGCATTTTTTAATCATGCCGGTAAGCGCTACAAATTAACGATAGAGCGAGTGGAGGGAGATGATGACTGATGCCTGCATTGAAGCGCCTACTAAAATCGAACCTCTAACCTATATCGTCGCCAGTAATAAAGGTTGGCACTACCCGGAGTTTGAGAAGCTAAAAGCTTCACAGCAAGGTGTGTGGTTATGGGCGTCGGATACTCAAGAGCTTGTCTCTGCATTAGCTCAGAATGCTTCTATTCGTTATGTGTTTTTCTTGCACTGGAGTGAACGAGTCGCGGATAACGTTTGGAAAAACGTGCCTTGTGTTTGTTTCCATATGACCGACCTGCCTTACGGACGCGGTGGTAGCCCGCTGCAAAATTTAATTGTCCGTGGACACTCAGACACTAAATTGACAGCCTTTCGGATGGTGGAAGCAATGGATGCTGGCCCTGTTTATTTAAAGCGGGATTTGTCGTTGGCGGGTAGTGCCGAAGACATCTATGTGCGTGCCGGTCAACTTAGCGCCGCGATGATTCGTGACATTGTTGCTGCTCAGCCAGAACCGGTTGAGCAAGAAGGTGATGTTGTGCTTTTTAAGCGCCGAACACCGGTTGAAAGTGAGCTTCCTAACGACGTCTCTCGATGCGATATTTATGATTTTATTCGTATGTTGGACGCGGATGGATACCCTCATGCGTTTGTTGATCACGGCAATATGAGAATACATTTTACTGACGCTGAATTAACGCCTGAGGGCGTGACGGCCAAGGTTTGCATTAGTGAGCAAGCAGGAATAATTAACAATGACATTTGAGATAAATGGACGCCGCATAGGCCCAGATTGCCCGCCTTATATTATTGCTGAATTATCCGCGAACCATAACGGTGACATAGCGCAGGCATTAAAAACCATTGATGCTGCAGCCAAAGCGGGCGCTTGTGCGATTAAGATTCAAACCTATACCGCCGATACCATGACCATTGATTGCGACTTACCGGATTTTAAAATTGAAGGTGGGTTATGGGATGGCTACAAGCTGTATGATTTATACACGTGGGCACAAACCCCTTTTGAGTGGCACCAAGCTATTTTCGCTCACGCTAAAAAGGTAGGCATTACGCTCTTTTCAACCCCGTTTGATGAAAGCGCCGTTGAATTATTAGAGTCGTTAAATACTCCGGCGTATAAAGTCGCGTCATTTGAACTGACGGATTTACCGTTAATTCGTTGTATCGCGGCGACTGGGAAACCCATGATTATGTCCACCGGGATGGCGACGTTAGACGAGATACACGAAGCCGTTGAGGCTGCGCGCTCTGCCGGATGCAACGACTTAGTATTGTTACATTGCATTAGTAGTTATCCCGCGCCTATGGATCAGGCGAATCTAAAACAAATGGATATTATCCGTCAGACTTTTGGTGTGACGGTGGGGTTATCTGATCACACTTTAGGCACAACGGCGTCGGTGGCAGCAGTGGCATTAGGCGCGTGCGTGATTGAAAAACATTTTATTTTGGATCGTACTGAGAAGGGCCCAGACAGTGAGTTTTCGATTGAGCCTGCTGAATTATCTGGTTTGGTAAACGATGCAAACGATGCGTGGTCTGCTTTAGGTAATGGTGAGTTTTCACGCCAGCCTGCGGAGTCTTCTAATACCATTTTTAGACGTTCCTTGTATTTTATTAAAGACTTACCGGCAGGCCATAGAATTGGCCCTGAAGACATTCGGCGTATTCGTCCGGGTTATGGTCTAGCACCAAAATATTACGATGAACTATTGGGGCGTCGTCTGAAGCAGCCTGTGGTTCGAGGCACAGCCACGAGCTGGGAGATACTAGATGACTAATACAGTACTGGTGATTGCCGCACATCCCGATGATGAAGTGTTGGGGTGTGGTGGCGCTATTGCGCGTCATACGGCATTAGGTGATCAAGTGCATGTGTTGTTTATGGCAGATGGTGAAACGTCGCGTACCTCACTTGTTAAAGATTTAGAAGAAAAACGACGTCATGCAGCGCAGGGTGCGTTGGATGTTCTTGGCGTTGGCGAGCGTATTTTCCTTGATTGGCCCGATAACCGGTTAGATACGATTCCCATGCTTGATTTAGTACAAAGCATCGAGCCGGTCATCATGAGGCTTCGCCCAGATATTATTTATACACATTTTGAAGGTGATCTGAATGTTGATCATCAGAAAACTGCTCGCGCCGTATTTACGGCGTGCCGGCCTCAGCCTGAATTTTCAGTGACAAAAATTATATGTTTTGAGGTGTTGTCCAGTACCGAGTGGAATCCGACTCAACACTTTACCCCTAATTATTGGGTGGATGTATCGGATTATTTATTAGTCAAAGAAGAAGCATTATCCTTTTACGATACAGAAATGCGTGAGTATCCTCACTCTCGCTCTTATCAAAACATGCGGCAATTGGCCGGTGTACGAGGCGCAACTATTGGTGTTGAGTACGCAGAGGCCTTTATGATTGTACGAATGATCGAGCGTTAATCATGCAACGTGTCTTGATAGTGGGTTGTGGAAGAATTGCCGGTGGCTTTGATGAACACCGTGATCCAACACTTTTTGCACTAACGCATGCTGGTGCTTATAGCAAACGTGATGATGTTAAGGTGGTGGCGTGTGTTGATCCTAACCTTGAGTTGGTGAAAGCCTTTGCTCAGCGCTGGAATATCCCTGCGATGTATTCTTCATTGGCAGAAATACCGCCCACAGAACAGTTCGATATTATCAGTGTGTGTGTGCCGACGGCTTTTCATGAGGAAACAATTTGTCAGGTGCTTGAGCTTTCTCCGCGTGCTTTATTTATTGAGAAACCTATTTCGATGTCAGCGGCCAACAGTACTGAGTTAATCTCACGCTGCAAAGATAAAGGTATTCCAGTATTGGTTAATTACAGCCGTCGTTGGGATACGCAAGTGAATACCTTCTTTGATGAGCTTCGTTCAAGAAAATACGGCGAATTACGAAGTGTGGTGGCTATTTATAATAAGGGTATTCGTAATAATGGGTCTCATATTATCGATTTGTTATTCAACCTGTTTGGAACGCTTCAACCTATTTGGTCTGAGGTACGGCTTGCTAGTTCAGCTCATGAGACCACAGCTCATGAGACCACAACTCATGAGACAGTCCTAGATCCAGATATTAATGCAATTTTACGTGGGCCAAATCAGGAGAGCATACATCTAGTTTGCACTGATGCCACTGACTTCTCACAATTTGAATTACAGATTTTAACCAGTGATGCTGAACTGCGAATGCTTGATGGCGGCGCACGCTGGTCGGTACGTAAAAAACAAGCCAGTCCGGAATTTTCAGGTTATTCCCGCTTAGGTGAGGAAGAGTATGTTTCGGGTGGTTACTTGCCCGTGATGGAAGCAGCCATTAAGCAGTTAACCTCAGATGTACACGCGAATGTGCTGTCGTATGGATCGGCAGAGAGTGCATTACAGGTTGAAGAACTATGCGAACAATTGATTAGGCAGGCATATGAAAAACATTGATGAGTTACGTGCTCAAACATTGGCTGAAGCTGGCGGGCAGCCTGTTATTCAAACACCGTTTCAGCGTTACAACAGTTTAGGCAAAGAAGAACAAGTCGCCGTACAGCAGGTAATGGAAAGCGGCGTGCTGTCGCAGTTTCTTGGATGTTGGCATGAAGATTTTTACGGCGGTTCAAAAGTTCGTGAGTTTGAAGCGGACTGCTGTGAATTCTTTGGTGTAAAACATGCGATTACCGTAAATTCTTGGACGTCTGGTTTAATTGCTGCTGTCGGCGCGTTAGATATTGAGCCGGGTGACGAGGTGATTGTTAGCCCGTGGACTATGTGTGCAAGCGCTACCGCTATATTGCAGTGGAATGCAATTCCTGTGTTCGCCGATATTGATCCGTTAACCTTTAATATCGACCCCGCGTCAGTACGCGCGAATATTACTGAAAAAACCAAAGCCATTATGGCGGTCGATATTTTTGGACAGTCGGCGGATATGGATGCATTACGAGCCATCGCTGATGAATTTGATCTTAAAATTATTTCAGATACGGCTCAGGCGCCGGGGGCTTTTTATAAAGGCAAACCCGCCAGTACGCTCGCAGATATTGGCGGCTACAGCTTAAATTATCACAAGCATATTCATACTGGTGAAGGTGGTGTGATTGTGACCAATGATGATGCGCTCGCTGAGCGTATGCGTTTAATTCGTAATCACGCAGAAGCGGTATTGCCGGATCGTGAAGCGATGCCCATTAACAATATGCTGGGCTATAACTTTCGCTTGGGTGAAATTGAATGTGCCATTGGTATTGAGCAGCTTAAAAAGTTACCGGCGCTGGTGGCGTCTCGGCAGCATTTGGCTGAACGCTTAGCGGATGGGCTTCGTGGTCTTGTGGGGTTAACGGTGCCTACGGTGGCAGAAGGGAATACGCATGTGTATTACATGTTTCCTTTATTGGTGGATACAACGCTTACAGGTTGCAGTAAACATGAATTGGCCAGCGCACTAAAATCCGAAGGTTTGGAGCTTGCGACTGTGTATCAGAATCTTCATTTACTGCCGATGTACCAGCAGAAAATTGCGTACGGTCATCATGGTTTTCCATGGACGGCTGAGTTTGCTCGTCAGTCGGTCAGTTATGAGAAGGGTATTTGTCCGGTGGCTGAAGAGATGAACGACACCAGCTATTTAGGTTTTGGTATGTGTACTTTTAGCCTAAGTGATGATGACGTTGATTTGATTATCGAGGCCTTTCATAAAGTTTGGGCCCATAAAGTGGCCAGTCGCTCGGCGTAACTTCACTCAGTATAATGTGGGGAGAATTTGTATGGCACTAACGACGATTAATAAGCTTTCATTACGAGAGCAATTTGAAGCGAATCTTATTGTGTCTAAAGGAGATATGCTTATTCGCACTTTCCAAGAGAAAGACATTACGCCACGTTATATCTCTTGGTTGAATAATCCCGAGGTTGTCCGCTTTAGCAATCAACGTTTTATTACCCACACTGAATCAAGCTGTCAGAGTTTTTATCGTTCAATGGCATCATCGCCATCAAGCTTTCTTGCCATTGAGCATGCCGAGTATGGGCATGTTGGTACGCTGACTGTGCACTTTAATGATCATCATGGTACCGCTGATATGGGAATTTTGGTCGGTGAACCTTCCATCTGGGGAAAAGGGGTTGGCATTACCGCATGGATGCTTGCCATGACTACAGCATTGAAGATTCCAAGAATGCGTAAGGTGACTGCAGGTACATTAGCGTGTAATACAGGGATGCTATCTATTATGCGCAAGTCTGGGATGGTGATGGATGGCATTCGTGTGAATCAGGAGCTAGTGGAAGGCAGGCCCTACGATATGCATTATTACGCGTGTTTTTCTGATGATTCCTGAAGATTATTTCTCTAAAGGCAATGTCTCTAAAGGCAATGTTTCTGAAGGTCATGCTCCTAGAGGTCATGCTCCTAAAGGAAAAGTCGCTGTCATTGCTCATGATGCAGGCGCAGCGAATCAAATCATTCATTGGTTTATTCAAGGTGATTTATCTCCAGAACTCGCCTATTTTTCCTTGTCTGGCCCTGCCTTAGTTTTGGCTAGAAAAGCGTTGGCTGAAAAGTCTGCATTCATTTTCCAAAATCATTCGATCACTGATGCCATCGCTCAATCTGATTGGGTATTGGCAGGCACGGGGTGGGCTAGCGAGTATGAAAAAGAAGGTATGGCGGAGGGGATTCGTCAGCATAAAATAACCATTGCCGTATTTGATCACTGGGTGAATTATGAACCCAGGCTGAAATATCAGGATCGCATTTTAGATATTGATCAAATTTGGGTAACCGATGTGTATGCTCAGGTATTGGCAGTAGATGTGTTTCCTGAGATTGTTACTCATGTAATGCCAGGGCGGTATTTAACCTATGAATCTAGCCGAGTACAGGGTGATGGGGTTAAAGGGAACATTCTTTTTTTAATGGAGCCGGTTAGAGTATCTTGGCAGGGGGTTGCTCATGGTGAGTTCCAAGCATTCCAGTTTTTTTTAGATCACCTAGCACTAATCTCAACGCACGCTCCATATAATATAATCATCCGTCCTCATCCGTCTGACCCTGAGGGTAAGTATCAAGCGTTACTGCAAACAAGTGATGACTTTACGATCACAGTGTCGTCCGATACGTCCTTATATGAAGCACTCTCTACTGCTGAGGTTGTTGTCGGGCTAAATAGTTATGCCATGGTGGTGGCATTAGCGGCAGGACGAAAAGTATGTAGTGTCTTGCCTCCGACGGCCCCGGCGTGTGTTTTACCACAGCCGGGTATCATTGAGTTGCGCACACTGATTTAGGCGAGTTAGCTACTCTGCGTAGAGATGCTCGTTCGAAACGATATCTTCACGAATCCAAGGGTCAGAGTTGTCGGGGTAATTTTTACTGGTGATACTGTGAAAGTGTTCAGGTAGGTCTTTCAAAAACCCTTCAAAGTTACTTTTCCACTCATTGATAAACTCAGTACGTTTGTTTGCATCATTAATGGATAAGGTGTGTGCGGCGGCGATGTTTAGGTAGTGCCAGACAGACCCCCTGAGAAAGAATGCTAGGTTGCCATATTTTGGGAATATTCCGGTCATTAAATGCATATTAAGGTTGTGACATGTTTTGAATATTGATTCAGGGTCAGTGTGTTCAAAATGTTTTAAACATGTCAGCAGTGATGTCGCCATTTCTTTCAATGACTTATCGAGAAAATTGATTCTTGCGCGTAATTCTTTTTGGTTAAATGGTGTACCAATAAGCGTGTCAATAAACTCTGAGATATTTTTATCTGGCTTCTCTGCAAAGTAGCTATGGATATCATCTGGCGTCCAGTATTCGGTATCGCAAATTTTTACCCCTTCAGAACAGGTAATGTTACGGCGATTCGCTTGTAAGCTACGAATTTTCATTGATTGCTCAGCACTCATCCGCGAGGTGTTGTACATCGGTATGGTGTACATTTTTTCGCCGTGTACTGATTCGGTTTCTACCAAGCTTTCAAAGTTTCGCTTAATGGCGGATTGAATAGCGTCACTCATTTTGTCTGAGAAATAGATACTGGTTTTTGAGTGATGTTGAGTCCTTTCTGGAAAACCAAAGTCCATACCGTATAAAAAGATGTCTTGAATGCCAAAGTGCGTAGCGATAGCTATCCCGGTATTTGTACAAGTGGGTGTAGCACGGTGAACAATGTTCTCTTGTGTGGTGAACATTGTGGCTAGCGCGGTTGAGTCTTTCAAAAAATACGTTCTTCGTTCAAACAAAGAGAAGACATTCGGCGGAACTTGCAGTGCTGCAATGAGTAGGGTGTTCTTGAAGAAGTCAGGGTTGATAATGTTTGATAGATGTTCATGAGTGAGCATGTGCGATTCTATTTCTACATGAATATCTGGAACCAATCCACACGCCAGCAAGCTATGAACAGATGTGCCACAAGAAATTAACAGTACTTTATCGCGGTAGCGGGTGATTTCATTGACGCGCATATCAAACGAAGGCCCTGCCCCAACTATGATCGTAGGTAGGCTGGTATCTATGTCACTGAACTCCAGTGGGGAGATACCCGCCCCAATATTATGTAGGGCGTTATTGAGTTGATTAATCTCATCATCGTAGTAGCCCCACTGGTTGAGAAAGAAGTGCATATCTTCGCGGATACTATCAACCAGAGGTTGGTATGTCGCTGAATTGATGTGGTTGTAAAAAAGTGAGCAAAGCGGGTAACTAGGCCCGTAATTAATGAGTAGGTTCCATAATGCAGGGGCTGAAACTTCGGTGGTGGCTATTCCACCAGATGCGATGAGCAAATCAATTTTTTGACCTTTCTTCTGAACTTCTTGGAATATGGATTCCCAGTCGGTGATGTATAAGCTAGCAAAGAAATATTCTGGGTCTGGCTCAAAAATAACAACATTAAGGATTTGAGTCTCTTTCACCATCTTATCTATGTGAATTCCTACCCCACAGCCAAAAAAGACCATTAACGGGTAAAAATCTGGAATCGTGTAGTTAGCGGATAGATCAGATTCGCTTGGTATTTTTTGCGTTAATTCATGCATACGTTTCGAAAAGAAACGGTGGAAACCAAGTTCGCCAGGTACTGGTGGGGTAATGGTCGCAATACTCGACCCTGGCGAAAAATGTTGGCGATACTTTTCTACTTCCTTTTCTGCAAAGGCATGAGCATCTCCTTCGTAAAGGCTAACACGGTCATCCCAGAGATCGACTTTACCGGTATCGCCATCAATATTAAGCGTCAAATGATTAAACGATTCCGTTAGGGCGGTTTGATATAGCGGCTGGTGATGCTTTTCGAAAAACGCCAGATTTTTGTCTTTCAGTGCCATTGCACCAGTAGCTCGGGGGTGTGACATGCAGATTTCTCCTTATTTACTTAAAAGAAGCAGGGATCATGCCACTGGTTTTCTGACACATAGGCGTTTTACTCCAAGATGAATATGTTTTTTCAACACCACTTCGAGAGGTTTTTAGAAGGGTTGATGTTTTGAAAAAATTCGATGTGTCATTCTTTTATCATTAAGGCTCCAAGATTGAGGCTTGTTAACACTTTTTTACAAACTTTTTTCACCTTGTTTTTTCTTCGCGTCAAAATATTTTTTCTATATAAAACAATGTGTTATTGCTTTTGATTGGCTTGTGTCAAGTATGTGTCGCTAAGGGGTAGGCGCTCTCCTTAAATAATTTCTAAAGAACCTCAAGGAGACGCCGTTAAAGGCTATGACAAAGTCAGGCTGAGCCGAACAGCATCGAATGGTGATGCCGGTTCTCTATGAAGCAGGTACAGGAGAAACACTATGCCTCAAATTATTAATACCAACATTGCCTCGCTGAATGCTCAGCGTAACCTCGACAAATCGCAGTCTTCTAACCAGCAAGCTCTGCAACGTCTGTCTTCAGGTCTTCGTATTAACAGTGCGAAAGATGATGCGGCCGGTTTGGCGATTTCTACCCGTTTCACTTCTCAGATTAAAGGTCTAGATGTTGCCGTGCGAAACGCCGGTGATGGTATCGCTCTTGCGCAGACTGCTGAAGGTGCACTGGGTTCTATTAACGAGTCACTGCAACGTATTCGTGAGCTAGCGGTTCAGTCTGCGAACGCCACGAACTCTGACGTTGACCGTGACGCACTTCAGTCGGAAGTGGATCAGCTGGTGGCTGAGATCTCTCGTACTGCTGATGAGACTGACTTCAACGGTCGTAAGTTGTTGGACGGTTCTTTCTCTGCGACTTTCCAGGTAGGCGCGAACGCTGGCCAGACGGTAGATATTTCTATCGGTGAGCTAACGGCTGACAAACTGGGTTCATCTTCTCAGTCTGGTTTAAGTGCACGTGGTACGGATCAATCACTGGGTAACGGTGACTTAACCATTAACGGCGTTGCTGTTCAGGCGTCTCGTGCTGAAGACGATACGTCTTCTACTTCTAATAACTCTGCATCGGCTATCTCTAAAGTTGCAGCGATTAACCGCGTTTCTGATGATACTGGCGTGTCTGCGTTTGTTAACGACAACGTTGCGGCGGGTTCAACTCAGTCTCCAGAAGCAGGTACGGGTACCTTTAAGCTGAACGGTGTTGAGATTTCTTTCTCTACCACTACAGACTCTGCGCAAACGCGTGCCGCGATTTCTCAAGCAATTAACGCGGTTGCTGAACAGACGGGTGTTAGCGCTGTAGATACTGAATCTGGTTCTACCGGTGTGAACTTGGTCGCTGAAGATGGTCGTAATATTCAGATTTCTGATGTGACTTTCTCAGGTACAGACTTTGCCGCAGCGACTGGTCTGGCTGAAGCGGGTACCTATGAAGGTGGTTACACTCTGATTGCTGATGGCGACCAGAAAACCATCGATATTTCTGGTGGTAACGGTACTGGCCGTGGTGATCTTGCAAACGCAGGTTTGACGGCTGGCAGCTACGACCGTGCTGAAGCGGTGTCTGTTTCCACAAAAGTGTCTGACTCTACTCAGTCAACAACTGTTGGCGGCGGTTCACTGGCGAATACTCTAGCCCGTGCTGATTCTGGTGGTACCTTCATTTCAGCAACAGCCGGTACGGCAACCAGTGTTGTAACCTCGACTGCAACCACCGCTCAGATTACTGATAGTGGTGCGTCAGTGACTATCACTCAGGGCACGACTGCAGTTACCTACTCGAATGCGGGTAACCAAGATATTTCTGCCTATGCAGATGCCGCAGAAACGGCAGCAACTACTGCGGGTATCGCTGTTAACTTCTTCGAGCAAGGTTCTCTGGATTTATCTTCATTGGATGTGGGTGACTCGTTCACAATTGGTGCTGTAACCGTCAATGTTGCTGGTACGTCAGCCATCTTACGCGCAGAAAATGTTGTTGATCAGCTGAATGCGGGTGACTTCTCGGCAGACTTAGGTGCAACTGGCTTCTTGAATGCTGAGCTTCAAGGTACGGCTGGTGATGTTAATATTACCTTCCGTAATGAAACCAACTCACCGCTGACTGCTTCTCGCTCTACAGCCGGTGCTGTCACTCTGGGTGGTACAACCATCTCAACCACAGCGACGGGTACCATTATTACTGGTGAGCTAGGCTTCGCATCAACGTCAGCAACTGGTGAAGCGGTTGATGTTGTACTAACTGATGCAGCCGATGACCTTTTGGCAGCAAATGGGACTGTCACTGGTAGCTCGTCTTCGGGTGATGTACTGACCACGACCAATGAAACCAACATCAGTGTTTCAATCGGCGATACAGACGCATCTCCTGCAGCGCCATTGGCAGCGGGTTCTACGGTGGCTGAGTTGGCTCAAGCGGTTGACGGTGTTGCTGGTGTGAAAGCGTATGAAGAGATCACTCTGACGATTGATTCTTCAAACCTTGAGTCTGGTGAACAGCTACGTTTATCTTCTGGCGCGACCAATATTGACGTAACGGCTACTCCAGACAGTGCGGGTAACTTTACCCTGCAAGGTCTCGCAGACGATATTAACGGAACGGATTTCTCAACAGCCAATATGGATGTATCGGCTGCCTACGATGCAGATTCTGGTGAAATCACCATGACTATCCGTAACTACAGTGCAAATACCGTGGGTATTGAATCTGAAGGCGCAAGCGGTGGCGGTATTACTGTTGCTGAAGGCGGCGGTACTACTGTTGGTGAGAACACACTCAACCTATCTGGTGAGCTGAAGTACTTCTCTGAAGATGGCCAAGACGTTAACGTGACCTTGTCTGATCCAACGACGGGTGGTGAGTTATTCACCGGTAAGAGCTCATCTTCAGACTACACAGGTGTGAACGGTCTTGAAGATGGTGACTTGCTGATCAACGGTGTAACCATTGGTGCGGCGGATGTGAATGCGGATAAGGCATCAGCAACTGTATCTTCTGATGGTGCTAAGATCCTGTCTTCTGAGAAATCTCAGTCGGCGATTGCGATTGCTGCAGCCATCAACAAGGTATCTGATGAGACTGGTGTAACAGCCAACGTTAATGCTACCGAGGTGGTGGGCGGCGATGGTACGAACATCGACCTTACTCAGTTTGAGGAAGGCGACCAAGCGGGTATTTATATCAACGGTGTTGAAGTAGGTACAGTGACACTTCAGGCTGACGGTGGCGGTACGCTGGATTCAGACCGGGCACGTGCTGATGCCTTGAACTTGATCAATCAGAACGCTGGTAAGACGGGTGTGACTGCAACAGACAATGGTGTTTCTCTAACACTGAGTGCTGCGGATGGTCGTAACGTCTCTATCGCGATTGATGATAAGTCAGGTTCTAGCGCTTCGATTGGTGCAGTGATGGGCTTGGATGCCGAGGTTGCTGGTATCGGTGAGCAAACTTTCGGTGATGCGTCAGTGGCTAGCGCTGCAACTTCTCCTGAAGCGGCTGCTTACGAAACCACTTACGGTTCTGTTAGCTTGTCTTCTGCGAAGGAGTTCACTCTGGAAGGTGGAGCAAACGGTAACTCTGAGCTAAGTGCAATGGGTCTGGCGACAGGCACATACGGCGGTGGTGAAGATGGTCAGTTCTTA
>OJEM01000178.1_pt1 | contig 16957 bp, 8 predicted proteins | sample 1593651 | NCBI WGS metagenome assembly OJEM01 (sample SAMN05416819, study PRJEB24817) | seawater metagenome | isolation source: Sea water | place: Canada:Atlantic | collected 2013-07
ACGTAATAAACGATGTTTTTTCACCGCTAATGTCATCAAGCCCGAGAGGGTGAAAATTATCAGCGATAAATTTAGACTTTTCTTCTTGATGGTCTGGGTAAGCGCCGCCTTTTCCATCCCTGAAAAGTAGCTCGTAGGCAAATACACTTTTTTCTTTATCTAGAATTGGCTGACGAGCTATAAACGCGAACATATGTGATCCCTGATAAGGCGCTAAATGATATTTTGCTACTAGGCGTATTGCCTCAGCTTATGTGTAACCGCTTTTTATTATTTTTTAGTCTATTAGAAAGATATTATCGACCTAAAGCCCAAATTCTTAACTCAATATAGTTGTTCTTAGCGCTCAAATAACCCGCAGGTAGAGAATGAGAACGAGCGATAAGGTTATGATAATGAGCCTTTTCACACAATACTAATAGCGATAATTTAATGACGGCTAATGTAATGTAGAGCCATGAACTTTCATCATAATTTTCTTTTAGTCTATTGCTCTTTTAACAAACTAGGCTTTTGACCGTGCTAGTCTTTATCAAGCGCGGCATTGTGAATATGCTTCGCCCATTTTATGGCTTCGTTGTAATAGCTATGAAGTAGGGCCTGATTAACTTTGTGTTTGGCGGCAAATTGCTTAATGCCTGCCCATCGCGCCGTCTCAAAATGCTGAGACAAGTTAAGGCACTCCCTGAGTAAATTGGGTTTGCCGCAAAGCGCATCTTTTACATCGTCGTCAATCGGTACTTTTTTAACTAAGTCCTCAATACGTTGTTCCATCATGGCGTCGAGCAGTGAGAGCAAACCAGCTAAAAAACCAGTATGGGAATTCTTGTTTTTGCTCACGGCTAGGTAGGCTAGTTCGCAAAATTTTGCCCTAACTAAAGCCATCTGCATGAGTTCGGTAGGCTGACCTTTGCTTAGGTTTGCTAAGGCAAGCAACGAGAGAAACTTCTTAACTTCTACTTCGCCCATGAAATTTAATGCGTGCTTGAGCGAATTGATTGTGTGGCGTTTATTAACCATTGGGTTGTTGATAAACCGCAGCAGTAAATACGTTAACGATGGGTCTCTTTCCATGATGGTTTTAACTTTTTCAAGGTCAAGAGACGCCTCACTACTTAGTGCCAGTAGCTCTAACATTGTAAGGTTGTTTGGGCCTAATTTGCGATGCCTTACAATTTCAGGTCTTGCAAGGAAATAGCCTTGAAAGTAGTCGAACCCCATTTCCTTAAACTTATGAAACTCTTCGTAGGTTTCAATCTTTTCTGCCACTAACTTCATTTTGTTCGCTTTAAAGCGTTCCACTAGCGCAGGAATTTTGTCGTGAGCTATCTCTGTAATATCAATCTTAACCACGCTAGTAAAGGGCATAAAAGCTTCCCACTTACCATGCATGTCGTAATCATCAAGGGCAATGGGGTAGCCTAGCCCGCGAATGTGTTTGCACGCGGCTACAAGGGCATCATCTACATTGACCGTTTCTACAATCTCTATAACCACTTTGTTGGCGTCTAGTGAGGTAGGAAAACGAAACATGAGCGTATCGCGATGAAAGTTAATGAAGGCTTTTTTGTCCCCAGTAATTTCTTCAATACCAAGACTAAGGTGTGTAGACGTGAGTATTTTAGACGTTGCTTCGTCGGGAGGAATGTCTGGAAAGCAATTATCTTCACCTACGCGAAAGAGCAGTTCGTAAGCGTAAACTTCCCTATTTACATTAAATATTGGCTGTCTGGCGACGTATGCAAACATAATTATCCTTGAGCAATCTTTCTAGGCAATGAGGTTATTGTTGTTTTTAATGCCTGTTACTGCATATAAATGCGTGAGATGACAATACAGTTCACTCAATATCACAGTATATAACAACAAGATTACATGCTGGGTTAAACGTGTACAACGTTTTACTCTACTATCTGTTATTTTTGCTTTTATCTTTGCTCTTATCTTTGCTCTTATCTTTGTTCTTAGGTGGGCTCTTATTTTAAGCTTGTTGTTTGCTTTCATTATCGACGTCTATTGTTAACTTTTGCGTTTACTATATCGCTAAGCCGCAATTAAGTGAGACCAAAAGTGAACGATCTATACGGAATTGCGGTATACTTAGGTAATGTTAAAGACCTAATATTGAAGCGCGGTAATAGTGTTGAAATTGGCGTATACATATTGAAAATGTCGATAAAGATACTTTATCATTGGTATTTGATGATATGTTGTTAGGGATTTGAACTTTTTTTTGATTTACAGGTCTTGATACTGTAACAGTTGTCCCCATACCAACATATCGTTTGGGCTTCTTTTCTTTTATTTAGGTCTCTCGCAGTTCACATTACATAAGTAGTGAAGAACGGTGATTAATGAGGTGAACAATGAGCAACAACTTGCAATCAATGGCGTTATCAGTGCCACACAGCGGTAGCATCGAAGGCTACATGCAGGCTGTAGGTCGCATTGATATGCTTACTGCCGACCAAGAGCGTCAGTTAGCTGTACGCCTTCGCGAAGACGAAGATTTAGAGGCAGCGCGTCAATTAGTGATGTCGCACCTTCGCTTTGTTGTGCATATTGCAAAATCTTATTCAGGTTATGGATTACCGCAAGCTGATCTTATTCAAGAAGGCAATATTGGTCTAATGAAAGCGGTTAAGCGATTCGACCCTACGGTGGGTGTACGCTTAGTTTCTTTTGCCGTTCATTGGATAAAAGCCGAAATACATGAGTTTGTATTAAAAAATTGGCGCATCGTTAAAGTGGCGACAACAAAAGCTCAGCGTAAACTTTTCTTTAACCTGCGCAAAGCGAAAAAGCGCCTAGGTTGGTTTACCCACGCAGAAGTGCAAACCGTAGCGAACGAACTTGGTGTGAGTACCAAGGAAGTGCTGCAAATGGAAGCACGCATGAGCAGCCAAGATCAGGCATTTGATTTGTCGGCCGACGAAGACGAAACCGGCAACTTTGCGCCTGTTCAATTTTTGGAAGACAAAACTGCTGATGTGGAAACTGACGTTATTAATAACGATTGGGATACCGCAGCAAGCAAACGTTTATATTCAGCGATTAAAACGCTGGACGAGCGCAGCCAAGATATTATCGAAACACGCTGGTTGGCTGATAACAAAATTACGTTGCAAGATTTAGCGAATAAGTACGAAGTCTCTGCAGAACGCGTTCGTCAGATTGAAAAGAACGCGATGAAAAAACTGCAAGCAGCAATGGTTGCAGCCTAACGAATTTAGGGGTGGCTAGTTGAGCTGACCTAGATCAAAGACAACAATAAAAGCGCCTTACTTCATCAGTAGGCGCTTTTTTTATGTCTTTATGTCTTTATGTCTTATCTTTATTCTTTATCGGATACCTCAGGCGGAAGCACCCAAAATACGCCTTCAAATTCTGCTACTGCGGTATCGTTATCAAGAATAGCCACGCTGAGCTCGAAACGGGCTTTTTTATTTTTTTGCAGCGGTGCAAATTTGCCAGACAGTGTTTCGATATTGCAGATAGCTCTTGGCTTCATTGTAATTGGCTTGTGGTAATGAATATCCCCATCGCCCAATACAATATCACCACTTAAACCACGCTCTTTAAGCTGCAGGTATATGAGTCCCCAGCCAGTGAGTGTGGCTAATGAAAAAATACTTCCCGCGAACATGGTGCCGTGAATATTAATGTTTTTGTTTAATGAGGCTCTGGTTTCCAGCGTTCGTCCCGTGTACTGATACAATTTAATACCCATGTGTTCAGTAATAGGGATAGTTTCCGACCAGGTTTCCTGAAGTGCTTTACACCATTTAGGGTGAAGCACCAGCGTATTATTTTCTGTGAATTTTTTCACCATCTGCTGGCGCTTTAGCATGCCCAGTTCGTTGGGTGCTTCTCGTTCAACCACAAAACCGCAGGAGGCAAAAAAATCAATGGAGATTTCACGGCTATTTGTTACAGCGCGCACTGCGCCGAGGTCTTTGGCTACATTCTCAAGCGCAACCATCACCATTTTACCTAAGCCTTTACGCATATGGTCGTTGTGAACGGCAATATGCCTTATTTGCGCTTCTTCTGCGGTATTTAAATGCACTCGGCCGCAGGCAACAATTTCGTTTTTTCTATTGGTAATAATACGATGTTCTGCAACTTGTTCGTATTCGTCTTTCTCTGAGCCAGGGGGGAAATTCCACGGTTGACGCAAATGCTCCCAACGAAAATGAAAATAGGCTTCAAATTCTGCATCACTTTTCGGTGTTACAACCTTGTACACAATAAACTGGCCTTTTTTAAAGTCGACTTGGTATTTAAACGTAACCGCGCTATGGGTACAAGTTTAATTATGTAAGCAAATAAAGGCTGCCCTAGCCGTTATGGCTTATACATGAAATTGAAAGGTTACCGGACCATCATTAATGAGGCCCACCTTCATGTCGGCACCAAATTCCCCGGTTTGAACACGCATTCCTTTTTGTTTAAGTGCGCCAACAAAGCGTGAGTAAATATCCTCGCCATGGGCAGGTGATGCGCCACGAGAGAAACCAGGTCGATTGCCTTTTTGTGTATCTGCTACCAAAGTAAACTGAGACACAACCAGTATTTCACCCTCCACCTGTTCAATATTCAGGTTCATTTTCCCATCGCTATCGCTGAACATGCGGTAGCGGCAGAGTTTATTTGCGAGTTTTTCAATTTCAGCGTCGCCATCGTCTTTTTCTACGCCCAGAAGTACAAGCATTCCATGGCCGATTTCACCAATAATATTGTTGTCTACGGTAACGTTTGCCTCAGATACGCGTTGAATTAGTCCTATCACTGGGTCTGCTCCTTGAGAAATCGTGACATGTCTCTTGTTGCCCTGCAAAGCGCATAGCCAATACTAGGCTCTGAGGTGCTGTGACCTGCATCCGGTACTATTTGTAGTTGGCTTTGCCGCCACGCTTTATGTAAGGTCTCAGCAGCTTCCGTTTTACATATCATGTCGTAGCGACCGTGGATAATCGTGCCCGGGATATGCGCTATTTTATCAATATTGTCGATGATGTAGTTTTCAGGAATGAAGCATTTGTTGGACAAAAAGTGACACTCTAATGTTGCTAAGCACGTAACGAGGTGCATGGGATAGTGGCAATGGGCTTCACCGACTCCCGGCGGCAAGCTTAACCTAGATAAACGCTCTTCCCACTGATACCAGCGTCGCAACGCAGCATGTTTGAGTACATCGTTGTTTGACTTCAATACTGCGCTGTAATATTCGCATACTGCATTTGCGTTCAATGGCGCGGGGATGTCTTTTGTGAACTTGCGATAATGCTCGGGGAAAAGTTGGGCTGCGCATCCGTGTGGAGATAAAAACCATTCCCTGTCTTGTTGGCGAGCAAGAAAGACACCTCGTAAAATTAAGCCAGATACATGGGCGGTATACTTTAGTGCGTATAGAAGCGCAAGTGTTGACCCCCATGAGCCGCCAAACAATAAAAATTCTGGAATAGCAAGGTGACTGCGTAGGGTGTCAATATCGTCTACGTTTAGCCACGTATCGTTATTGTTGGTATCTGCTAAGGGAGTGGATCGCCCGCAACCGCGCTGTTCGTAGCCAATAATGCGGTACTTGTTGCTGTCAAAGAAGCTTTTATAATTAGGGGGGAGTCCAGCGCCAGGTCCACCATGAATAAAGAGGACGGGTATTCCATCTGGATTACCGCTCTGCTCAAAATACAGGGAGTGCCCGTTTCCTACATCAATAAATCCGTCGTCATAGCGGGTTACATCCGGATAAAGTCGTTTCATTATATTTCTACGCGTTGTGCGAGTGCCTGTTTTAGTTTAGTTTATTATTATGCATGCTGTCGCGTGCCGACACACTGTGCAGTGTTTAACAAGATGCGCAGTGCTTAACACGTTTTAACCGCCTAAATGATAAGGGGGTTAGTACCGCGCAAGTGTTACACTAGCTAATCATATTATAGTCATAAATGCGAGGATGTTTATATGGCAGGTCAAGGATCGGGTGGTAATGTCATTGCCGCTATCTGTAATTTTTTTATTCCCGGGTTGGGACATTTGGTCCAAGGCCGAATTTTAGCAGCGTTGTTTTTCTTTATTACCGTGGGTGTGTCTTATGCGCTAGCGGCAACTGTCGTGCTTGCTATCATATTTTGGCCCTTAGGCGCATTACTGCATTTAATCAGTATTATCAGCGCAGCACGCTATAGAGGTGGAGTAACCGTATGAGATTACTAGCAACCGTGTTTGTCGCGGCACTGACTCTTACAGGCTGTCAGTCTGCGTACTATGCAGCTTGGGAGAAAGTGGGTGTAGAAAAGCGAGACATTCTTGTTGATCGTGTCGACAATGCAAAAGAATCTCAAGAAGACGCGCAGGAGCAATTTAGCTCTGCACTAGAAGCGTTTAGTGCTGCGGTAGCATTTGATGGTGGTGAATTAGAAGACGTTTACGACAATCTAAATGGCCAGTATCAAGACAGTGTCGCCGCTGCAGAAGAAGTCACAGCGCGCATTGATAAGGTAGAAAGCGTAGCAGAAGCCCTGTTTGATGAGTGGCAAGAAGAGCTAGAAAAATATCAAAGTGGTTCTTTAAAGCGAGATAGTGCTGCCAAGCTTCGTGAAACTCAGCGTCGTTATTCGTCGCTGATGAGTGCTATGCGCAAAGCCGAGAGTAAAATGCCGCCCGTGCTAGATGCGCTTCAAGATAATGTGCTTTATTTAAAGCACAATCTAAACGCCAGCGCTATTGGTGCCCTTCAAGGCGAGCTCTCGACTATTGAAGACAATGTCGCTCAACTGCTTAGCCAGATGAACTCTGCCATAGCAGAATCAGATGCATTTATAGCGTCTATGAAAAACTAGGGGACAAGTCCCGAACTGCAGGTTTACAAGGCCAATGACAAAGAGCGTTAGTTAAATCGGGACTGTAACTTATCAAATATAGTTTGAATTAATATTTGTAGTGGGCTGTCTATTTTTTAACCAATTGGTTCGGTGGTTTTAGGACATACCCTAGTCACCGGATTATTATACTCATCAGCTCGGCACTACCTGCGATATCAAATGCCCATCCCCTGCATTATTTTTAAGTGGGCTCTATGCGCGTCTCGACTAATCTATTTTTACCTGGAGCTCCTGTGAAGTATGGCTTATGAGCGTCAATAGATGTGGTTTATTGCTTGGTCCGGCAATTGCTACAAGCGTAAAATATTATCCTTTTTATTTTAGTCTTTTGTCTACTGTTCTCTACTTCCATCAGCCCTTACACTAAATTAACTTAAGTGTATAAAATATACATGTTAATTCCGTTTAAACACAGGTGTTTGCTGTTGACTCTATCACGTGAAGCTATTCCTTCTGCCCATATCAAATGCTAAATTTTGAGCAAATCTCCGTCGGGTCTTAAAACATAAACTGATGAAACCAAGCATAAAAATATAACTGCAATTAACGGAAGTTAATTGGCTCTTAATGATAAAGATAAAAGGAAAGACATGAAGCGCCCACTGTCCAATGCCATAATTGGTACCTCATTGCTATTAGGTGCAATGCAAAGTGTGCAAGCAGCCACCCCTGTTGTGACTAATTCACCGCCACAAAGTGCGTTTATTGGTGAAACATTTTGTTATGACGTTTCCTTGAGTAACACAGGAACGACAGGGTATGGCCCTTATTTTCGAGTTATTCATGATGCCGACCTAACATTTAACGATGCGACATTTATAGGTAGTAATAGCGCTACGGTTAATGTTGGCATATTTGACACAGTTGCGAACAACAATGAACTTGAAGATCCTATCACTGCGCAGACCGTTGCCGGAACAGAAGGCTTCAGTTTTTCAACTGTAGATATACCTGTTGGTTCGGTGGTGGCAAACGGCCCTAATCTAACTACCAATGTTTGTTTCACCATCGACAGTAATGCAACGCCAGCGGAAGCATTTGCTATCGAGGTAACGCCTGTTTATGAGTTTGGCGATACAGCAACAGGTGATAACGGTCCAATAGTGGGAACAACGCAAACTGCCTCGGTTGAGGCTGCACTTTATCAAGTATCCACGCAAAGCTCTGCTGCGGAAAACGAGCTCGCTGCAGGCCCAAGTTTTTCAGCAACCGTTACCCATGTAGTTGATGTGGCAAATGGCCCCACGATAGATAACTTGCAGTTCACAGACGATTTAGACAACGCTGTTCAGTATAGCGCCCAAGCTACGGTAACCGGTGGAACTGGGTGCGCTATAAATAGTGAACCTTCTACGTCCAGTACTGGTGGCACTTTAGATGTTTCGTGTGATTCTGCTACGGGAACAAGTAGCGAAAATGATGTGCGCGTCAGCTACCCCATGCATTTTATTAATGTACTAGATGCGCAGCAGTGTAGTGTTTCAAGTATTGAGCATCCGCTAGATTTTAATGCTAGCTATAATGGTACTGGGCTCACTCAAATTTCAAGCAGCGATACAGTTACGGCAAAGCATGTTGCGATACAGCAAGGTGTGGGCGCCAATCAATCAAGCCCTGGCAATACGCTTACCGTTACTAACTCAATTCAAATTTCTGACTACATATCGGTAGATTCTTTAACACTTAACGACACCATTGCCGATGGCGTGAACTTTTCATCCGATATCACCGTCAGCTATGGCGGAAACACGTTTAATATACCAAGACCTGCTTCAACTACAGATGCCAGTCAAAGTGAGACGATAACTTATGGCATAACTGACGTAACAGGCACGCTTTCAGGTGGAAGCGTTTTAGCGGTATCTTACACTGTTGATATTCAGCAAACCTACGTTGGTGGATATGCGGGGGTTGATAGTAACGCCCCCGTAGTTGCTAACGATTCGCTATCATTTACTCAAAGTGCACAATATGACGTAGCGAGTGGTGCGTCGAGCTGCTTGGAAGGGTCAAGTGCTGCAGTCTCCATTGAAGGTATTCGTACCTCTAAATCTCTTGTCGATAGTAACGGCGGTACAACCTCAAAACTCCTGCAGTACGCGCCGGGAGAAAGCGTTACCTATCGTCTACGTATGGATATTCCTTCTGGCGATACCAACGACATCGTATTTAAAGATTTTCTACCTTTACCTGTATTCGTGATCCCGGAAACGACTGTCGATACACGCTCAAATATCGATAGCAACACCAGCTTCTCTTATACCGCTGAAAATACGGTAACATCGTTCACACCTACGATCACTGTATCAGCAACTGAAAACAGCGTAACGCTAGACTGGGGAAATATTTCCACCACCACACCCGAAGTGCTTGAAGTTGATTTTACTGTTGAGGTTACCGACGAGCCTTACGCTGACGGTCTCAGGTTAGCTAACTTATTCCAAGGAACATCAACTAATACACCCGACGCAGTCAGTGCCGATCTTAAATCTGCTGAGATAATAGTCCGTGCACCAGAATTGACCGTTTCACTTGCTACTTCTGCAGGAAATGTAGATGCCGGTGATACGGTTCAGTACACCTTAACAGTAACTAACGAAGGTGGTGCTACATCATTTGACACAACCGCCAGTGTTCCTATCGTTTCTGGCGTGGCTTCGCAGAACGTTGTATCTGCAACAGTCGATGGGGATGGTGTGGCCTTGGGCAGCGGCTCGCTAGCAGATGGTACTTACAGTATACAGAACCTCGCCGCAGGTGAAGTTTACGTGCTTACCTTTACTCAAGATATTGCACAAACTGCAGAGCCTAACGATGTCATCACGTCAGAAGCGACGATTGATTGGGCTTCTGCACAGGGTCAGGCTGCGACCTTTGACCCGCAAAAAGATAATGCATCGGTCACTGTTTCAGATATCGCTATTGCTTCAACCATAGTAAGTCCCACGGGGAATGTTGTGGTAGGTGACACCGTACAATATCGAATAGACGTCACCCTGCCAGAAGGTACTACGAAGGACCTAACCGTTGATATGACGTTACCTGCTGGCTTTGAATACAGCAATACGTTAACAGTAGACTCTACCGGGTTTGATGGAACCGTTAGTGCCAGCCCTACCGTGACATCGTCTGGCAATGTAGCAACTGGGCAAACCGTTAAAGCTGTGTTTAACGGCAGTACAACCACTAATAATGATAACGATCCAAGCGATAATACATTGTCATTAACGCTTGAAGCTTTGGTGCAAGATGTCACACAAAATGCCGCTACAACGACAACGCAAAGCAAACAGTTACAGGTAAATGCGGGAACCAATAATACCACCAACAATGCGTCAGCTACGTCAACTAACCAGTTCTCTGAGCACGTGTTACGTACAACAACAAGCGTGGCGCCGCGCTCTGGCGTAGAAGCAGGCGATACGGTAACCGTAACTATCGATGTTGAAAATACAGGTACAGCTACCGCTTATGATGTTAACGTTGTCAGCAATGTAAATAGTGATATTTTCACAAATGTAACCGAAGGAACAACCCCATCTGGGTTTACGTACGCACTTCAAAATTCACCAGACAGAGTAACCTATTCAGGTTCAGAGCTTGGTGCTGGAGCTACCGTGCAGTTTACCTATACTGCCGAAGTGAAAGCAGGCGCACAGACTGGTTCGTCATTTAATATTACTGCACAAGCTACCGGTGATAGCCAAACTGGCGACCAAACGGTTGAGCGTGATTCACAGTCAGAAAGTACAGGTACTACAGCAACCAAAGCCATTGCTGCTGATAACATCACGTTGATCGACTCTTCTGAAGCCTTTACGAATGATTCAGGCACCCGTGAAGCCGCTATTGGTGAGGTGTTAACTTATTCATTCACCACCATTCTTCCTGAGGGACAAACCTTAGAAACAGCGGATGAAAATATTTTTGAGGTGGTTTTACCAGCGGGGATGTCTTATCAAACGGGCACCGCTTTAATTCGCGGAACATTTGATACAAGCTTTAGCACCTCAAACAATGCGTCGATTACTGCGTCAGATACAACTATTACACCGGTTGTAAGTGGTCAGTCTGTTATCTTCGACTTGGGTGACATAACAAATAATGACAACGATGCGGGTGATGAAAGTATTACGGTAACCCTTGATGTGCTTACCTTAAACACCAGTAACAATAACCGTACAAACAATAAAACGGTAACCGGTGAAGTAAATTATCTAAACAACAATAGCGAAAATCAAAGCAACAATGCGACGCAGAATATTCGTATTGCAGAACCTAATTTAACAACAACAAAAACAGCATCACCATCAACCGTTGATGGTGGCAGTGAGGTAACTTTTACCGTTGCGTTAACTAATACAGCAGGCTCACGAGTTTCTCGCGCCTACGATTGGTATATTAACGACGATGTACCTGCTCGGTTTAACTCTGTTAGCTTGGTAAGCGCGACGCATTCAAGAGATGCGGGCATCGATGTATCAGATTGTACAAGTATCAGTGGCAACGAGCTAACGGTTGAGTCGAATGGCTGCCCGGCTAGCAATATTGATTACCTAGAAGCGGGCGAAAGCGTTACCGTTGTGTATACCGCTCAGGTCAATTTCGATATTGCGTTTGAAGAAACCGTAACCAATACCGTTTCAACCTCGGCAACGTCTTTGCCTGGTACATCAGGTACAGGGAATGCTACCCCAGGCGCAGCCGGTTCAGACAACGGCGAACGTACAGGTAGCGGCGCCAATAACGATTCAGGTCAGAACGTTAACGATATCGCTGATTCTGCTATGGCATCAGTTACCGCCAACGCGCCCACGCTTACGTTAACGACTACTGCAGCCGATGCTGCCATTGGAACTGTGGTTGATTTAACCGCAAGTTTCTCTATACCAACAGGTACGACAGACAACTTTGTTTATACGTTAGATCTTCCTTCAGGCTTAACGTATACCGGCGACGCCATCACCATTTCAACGCCAGCGTCAGATTTTACCAGCACAAATACACCTAATACCACCCCGGCTCAAGGGACCGATCCGGTCGTGTTAGATTTTGGTACTATCACCAACAGCGCTTCAACGTCTCAACAAGTTACCATTGCAGTGCCTGTTGAAGTTGCCAATATCTTAGGTAACCAAGGTGGAACAACGCTTACCAGCACGGGTTCACTTAGCTATCAAGACGTAAGCACGCCGGCACCTTCTGCGAATGTTGATGTAGATGTTATCGAGCCGAATTTATCTATTACGCAAACCATTATCGCCGGTGCGACCTCTAGTGATAGTGGCGATACAGTAACGTACCGCACAGTGGTAACCAACACGGGGAATGCAGCAACTGCGTATGCAGTGACCTTTGAAGATGTAATGCCCGCTGAGTTATTGGGTGGGCCTGACGGCAGCGGTTCTGGTGTTACCTTCTCTGCGATAATGCTAACTAACCCGAGTGACGAGGCAGTATTAACCGGCACCAACACAGTGCTGTCTGCAAGTGATGTGAGTGAGATAACTACGACCAACACAGGCGATACCTTGTCGATTGCAGCATTCGACCTTCCAGCTCTTGCGAGCGTTACCGTCGAATACAGCGTTGTAATGGCCAACGAAGCAAGCGCCGGTGAAACGCTGACTAATGCAGTTGAAGCAACCTATAACAGTCAATTAGACGGCAGTGGACGTAGTGGTGTAGATGGCACAGATGACGATGATGATACTGCGTTAAATAACTATCGTGAAACAGTTAATAGCAATGTAACGGTGGATAACACATTAGCTATTCAATCTGCACTTAATACCACACATAGCGATAATGATTTCGCAGTTGGCGAGTCGGTCTCTATTGATGCGCGTATCGATTTAGTGGAAGGCACAATTGGCGGTGTTTCTATTGTGAATACACTGCCTGCTGACATTCGTTTTGACAGTATTAGTATTAACAGCCCAGCGCAAATCAGCTATGACGGCGCGGCAACGGCTAGTGTTTCAGGCAACGATGTCACGGTTGATTTTGGCACTGTGAGTAATACCGCAGATGGCGATAGCACCAATGATTTCATCACAGTTACGTTTACCGGTGTTGTAGAAAACGAAGTAGGTAATTCACAGGGCACAACATTAACGAATAGTGTAAATGCATCAGGCGGCGCCGAAAGTGCCGGACCATCTACCGTAGAGATTGATATCGTTGAGCCAAATTTAGACTCAACAATGACGCTTGATAAAGCCTCGGTATCGTTGGAGGATACCTTTACCCTAACTATTGACGTAGGTCACGCCTCTAGTTTTGCCGACGCGTTTGAGACCACATTTAATGTATCGGTGCCTGATGGTCTTACTTATGTGGCTGATAGCTTCATGGGGCAAGGTACGATAGATGATACGTCGCCTACGCTACTTGTTGTAGATATGGGCAGTATCACGCTGGTTGAAGGCAGCAAGCAAGTGACAATGCAGTTCACTGTAGATAGCGACGCTGACGTGGGTAATGCACTTTCAATTGGTTTGACCAATGGTGCATATAGCTCAATGAGCGGAGACACTGCTGACGAGCGTGATTATAGTTTTGCTGATTCTATCAATGTGACTGGTGATGTTGCTGCCTTCATAGGTGCAACCCAGTCAGTTGTTCTATCAGACGATATCAATGGCAATGGATTTATTGATGCCGGTGATACGGTACTCGTTACCTCAACGCTGGCCAATGAAAGCGATAGTGCCACAGCCACTGACGTTGTATTTGCTCATGGGATTCCTGCAAATACAAACTATGTAACAGGGTCTGCAACAACGACGAAAGGCACCCTTGATGACAGTGCCGGCATTACGGTAAATGTTGGCGACATGGCATTTGGTGAATCTGAAACCATTTCTTTCGAGTTGCTTGTTGATGCCAATACGGCAAGTAATACGCTAATTTCAGTGCAGGGTAGCGTAGATTCATCCGACACAGTAGCAGAGCCAACTGACGCAGATGGTAATGATGTAAATGGTGACCAGGCAAACACCTTCAGAGTGGGCACACCAGCAAACACAGCAGATTTAGATATTACTCAGCTGGTACGTCTATCAACCGATGCTGATACCAATGATGTCATCAGTCCCAACGACACGTTAACTATTACGTACTTACTTGAAAATAAAGGAAGCCAAGCGCTATCAAATATTGCCCTTAGTGACGCTATTCCCACAGGTCTTATTTACGTCGCTAATTCGGCGCAGGTAAGCGGTGGGCATACGGTTAGTGTAATAGGTAGTTCACTAAGCGCCGATTTTATCACGCTAGCAGCTGGCGCCAGCGAAACGGTTTCTCTTGATGTTACCATCGACTCACCGCTGGTTGATTTCAACGGCAATGCCGCAAACGAGAGCTTCTCGCTACAAGGTGAAGCAACCAGCGATGAAACCGATACTGTCTATGCTGACAATAACCGTGCAAATAGCGACGGTTTTCAGCCGCTTACGTTCAGTGCATCAACGGGCACAGGTACGCCAGAACTAGAAATTATTCAGTACTTTGAACTCGTTAACGATGTAGACGGTGATGGGGTTGTCGACCCAGGTGACAGCGTACGCGTTTACACCTTGGCAACCAATCAAGGTTCAGCGACTGCAGAAAACGTGTCGTTTACTCAGCCGGTTAATGCAGGCTTAAGTGTGGTAGCCAATACTGCCGTTACCAGCCAAGGTGTTGTGGTAAGCGAAGCGCCGCTTGACGTAAACGTGGGCGGAATTGCGCCAAGTGAAACGGTAACCGTTTCTGTGGTGTTAACGCTAGATGCTAATGCGGCTGACAACACCGTATTCTCAACGCAAGCTCTGTTCAGTGGTGATAATCTAGGCGCTAACCAATTAAGCGACAACGACAGTAACGCCACTGATGGCGAGAATGCACTGCTTATTCCGGTTACTTCACAAGCGCAAACCGTGTCTGCGCCAACCTTTGCCCTTACTGATACTAGTGATGGTGGTACATCTGATAACAATTTTGTGCAGGGCGAAACACTAACCCTTACACAAACTGTTACAGTACCTAAGGGGACAACAGACGATTTGAGCTTAAGCGTTACGTTACCTGCCAATATTTCATTGGTCGCTGGGGCGGGCGAATTAGCTCGTACCTTCAATACCGGCCTCTCTTCAGGCGTGAATCCGGCAAATATTAACAGTACTGTTAGTGGCACAGCGGTTAATGTGAACAGCAATATTAACGTGTCTGACAATACGCTATCGCTTGATTTAGGCAGTATTGTAAATAGCGATAATGACGGTGACACCGAAACCTATGTGTTCAGTGTTGAACTAGACACCAGTGCAATAGTGCCTAGTGCGGCTACCCAAGATTTAACCATTTCTTCTGCGCTTAGCTACGTTGATGGGGCAGCTCAGCCTCAGTCAATTAACGCTAACGACGTGGCGGTAATCTTGCTCAACCGTGTACCCGCTGCAAATGACGATAGCTTCACGGTAGATGAAGATACAACCAGCAATACGTTAGCGGCCCGCAGCAATGATAGCGACGCAGACAACGGTCAAAGCATCAGTATTACCTCTGTAGCTACGCCAAGTAATGGCGGCACGGTAACCACAGATGGCGCAAACTTAATCTATACACCGGCGGCTGATTTCTTCGGCGCCGAAACCGTGCAATACACCCTTACCGATAGCGCGGGTGGTAGCGACACTGCCACTGCAACATTCACGGTCAACAATGTTCAAGATGCACCTGTAGCGCAGGCCGATTCAGCCAATACCACTGAAGACACGCAAGTGACAGTGAATGTATTGGCAAATGATTCCGATGTGGATGGCGATACACTGTCTATCACGGCGGCTAATTCGGGCAACGGTGCGGTTTCGTTTGCAGGAAGCAATATCACCTTCACGCCAGCACAAAACTTTAACGGCCCTGCGCTTGTGTCCTATACCATTACTGATGGAAACGGCAACAGTGATAGTGCGAACCTGACGGTAGATGTACAAGCGGATAACGATGCACCGGTAGCCGCAAACGATAGTGCAAATACTAACGAAGACACCAACGTAATTGTTGATGTGCTAGCCAACGACAGTGACGTAGATGGCGATACGCTAAGTGTTACTGCGGTATCGGCAAGTGCAGGGGCGGCGTCTGTAAATGCAAATGGCGACGTACTTTATACGCCACCTGCAGATTTCAATGGCCCTGTTACACTTAATTACACGGTTTCTGACGGAAATGGCGGAACCGATTCGGCTTCTGTATCGGTGACGGTTAACGCGGTAAATGACGCGCCAGTAGCGAACCCTGACTCAGGGACAGCGAACGAAGACACCACCGTAACTATTGATGTGCTGACTAACGACACTGATGTTGACGGCGACACCCTTTCTATTACCGATGCAACATCGCCAAATGGTTCGGTAACCTTTAGCGGAAATAATATTACCTATACACCTACGGCCGACTTTAACGGCGCAACAACTGTAACTTATACCATCAGTGACGGTGCAGGTGGCACGGCATCAGGTACGGTGACGATTAATGTTTCTAACATCAACGATGCACCAGTGGCAAGCGATGATTCGGCCACCACTAACGAAGACACGGCGGTAGTTATTAACGTATTGGCTAACGATACCGACATTGATAACGATGCGTTAAGTGTTTCGAGTGTATCGGCTACCAATGGTAGTGCAGTAGTTAATGGCGGCGGCAATGTGGTGTTTACCCCAGCGGCAGATTACAACGGCAGTGCCACAGTGACCTACACGGTAACAGACGGAAACGGCGGCAGTGACAATGCGTCGGTGTCTGTATCTATTGCTGCAGTTAACGACAACCCAATCGCTAATCCAGATACTGCCAGCGTTAATGAAGATGAGTCGGTTAGCATTAATGTACTTGCTAACGATACCGATGTTGACGGCGATACCTTAAGTGTAGCGAACGCCTCTGTTACAGCCGGTAGCGTGCAGGTTGTGGGTAATCAGGTGAACTACACGCCAGACGCTGACTTCAACGGCAGCGCCACTATTACTTACCTGTCTCTTATACACATCTGACGCTGCCGACGAAGAGGATAGTGGAGATCT
>OJEM01000210.1_pt1 | contig 15584 bp, 13 predicted proteins | sample 1593651 | NCBI WGS metagenome assembly OJEM01 (sample SAMN05416819, study PRJEB24817) | seawater metagenome | isolation source: Sea water | place: Canada:Atlantic | collected 2013-07
GTCTCGTGGGCTCGGAGATGTGTATAAGAGACAGGATGCACATTCCTGATGATCCTGGCTTCTACGAGAAGTTCTACTTCACCCCCGGTGACGCCGACTTCAACGATGGCCGTAGTGGCTTCAGCCCTATCGAAACCAGTGTCGGCAAACTGGGCCTGCTGGTCTGCTGGGATCAGTGGTACCCGGAAGCCGCGCGGCTGATGGCCCTGGCCGGTGCCGACCTGCTGCTCTACCCCACCGCTATCGGTTGGGACCCCAGTGACGATGACGGGGAAAAACACCGTCAGCTCAACGCCTGGATCACCATCCAGCGCGCCCACGGCATCGCCAATGGATTGCCAGTACTGGTCGCCAATCGCACCGGTTTCGAACAAAGCCCTGAAGATGACGGTGGCATCCAGTTCTGGGGTAACAGCTTTGTTTGCGGTCCCCAGGGCGAGTTCCTGGCCCAGGCAGACAATGATAGCGAACAGGTGCTACTCGCCGACGTGGACATGCAGCGCAGCGAGTCCGTACGCCGCATCTGGCCCTATCTGCGTGACCGGCGAGTGGATGCCTACAGCGATCTGACCAAACGGTATCGGGATTGACCCGACCCGGTCGACAACATTACAGAAAGCCCCTTGAGGCCAATGTTCACGGAAAGTACTTTTCCCGTTTTTCCGCTATTTAATATGGAGCGCACAATGACACGCCTATCCGTTCTCTTCGCTGCCGCCTTGCTCGCCGGCTGCGCCGCCCCCTCTGCCATGATGGTCAGCGATGGCAACCAGTCCGAAGGCACCGTGGTCATGTCCTATGACTACAGCCTGATGCAAAGCCCCAAGGTGGACTGGCAACAGGGCCTGCAGAAAGCCAGCGCACAGTGCCAGAGCTGGGGTTACAACGGCGCTCTGCCCTCTGACACACCCAGCAAATCCTGCAAGACAGAAACCCAGGATGGCGATTGTATCGCCTGGACCCTGAGCACGACTTTCCAGTGCACAGCCAAGGCCCAGCAATCCCAACAGCAATAAGCCCGTCCTGACAACGGCAGCGCCCGCCCAGTCAGAAACCTTGGGAGCCTCTGAATAACTCCTTGCGTGCTCAGCGTGGCCTGAAACGTGCAAATGTTGTGTCTTTCTCGACGGGCAGGGAGGTTCCCTTTCCCAGAGACAAGGTGCACAGCAGATGTGCGCTTCAGGCCGCGCCCTCCGGGTCTTCCAAGCTAGCCCGTACGCGTCGTTGCCTTTCTTTGCAGGTAAAAGGCCCGACCGGCAACCAGCATGCCATTAAGATTGCGTCTAGATACGAGCCAGCCAGGAAGACTGAGCTTGCAAGGAGTTATTCAGAGGCTCCCTTTGATGCACTCCCAAGGTTTTTAGGTGATAGTGCGCTCTAACTAGGATAAGAAATATCAGCCAATGTTGATTATTTCTTGGAGATATCTCGGATAGACTGTGTGGGAAATGGGAGACCTGACCCCCATTGTTCGCTCATTGTGGGAGCGGCTGTCCTCCCTTGAGGAGCAGCGCATCGCTGACAAGCAAGCAATCAGCACGCTACAAGCAACGCTGGATCAGGACCCAAGAAATAATAAAAGGATAGAAAGGTGCGAGAGCGATCACTCAGCAAACAACGCGGCATGAATGTCTCTGGAACCCAAAGAAACCGTACCCGCCAGACAAGGAGACCGCCTTTGGGTTTTCTCATAAGCATTACCTTGGCGCTGAGTGTGATCGTCAGTGTGTCATCTGCCTCTCAACTTGACGCACTTACCTTTATGAAAGGCGCCTTTCCTGATCGGGAGATTCAGAGCATTGGAAAGAAGCGCGCATCGCGTAGCCTCAACTTTGAGAAAGAGAAAGAGGCCCTCTCTGCTGAACTGGCCTACCTCAGGTCCGCCCGCAGCTCTGCCGACCAGATTGCACTCCTGAAAACTCTGAATTCTCTGAGATACAGCCGCGAGAACAGACAACAGATGTCTGTTCTTGCCACTGTAAAGCTGTTCCAGCACTTCGAGGTCATGGGGGAATCTGCGAAAGACAATTTCCGGGAATTTCTCTACAAGAAGACAACGCGCCACATGAACGTGTACGAGCGCAACGAGGCGTATCTTAGGGCTCTGGAGGATATGGGTATCTCGGCCTGGCCGCTGCTTGAGCCGAGCGTCGCGAACGCGGTGAATGCCGATGAACAGGGAGCCATGGAGACACTGGTTGCTGGACTATGGCTCGCTAACGCCTACGAGAAAGATATTGACGAGCTTATAAAGCTTGCAGAATCCAAGGATGGGAAATCCTTCGTTAATAAGAATCCTCGCGGTTTCGTAGCTGCCGAGAGATTCTTCGGCAGATTTCTCTTTACCCTGCGTGCTCGTGATGGAAGCGCGACCGTATGCATCTATAAGCCTGGTGAAATGTGTCACCGTTGGAGCCATGCTCAGCAGAAGACCATAAACGAGCTAAATACCGCCGTGGTGAATGCCAATGCGAGTATCGTCGCGAAGAAGGAGGCGGCTGCTGAGCGTGCTGCTAACGCTGCTGTTGCGTTCGATGAGGCCAAGAAAACTGCACTGAAATTGGGCGATTCCAATAGCGTCGTAATGTGCCACAGTGATGTGAACTCCGGAGACGAGTATTCGCAACAAAATATCCAAACGGTCGTCATTGATTTATACGCGAACCTGCAGGCACTACCAGAAGGAATGTCCGGCGAATTCAATCCACCGGGAAAGGGCGAGTTCGAGAAAACCGTCGACTACGAGGCACGTATCGCGGGCCTCCGCGCACGTCATGAAAGTAGCCTCAACAAGGCGCGGCAGAAAGCTCAGGCCAACCTCAATGCACGCGGCCCATACCTCGCAAAGGAACTGTCAGCGCGTATCACAAGAATTCCGGTGCAGAACATCACCTATGACGCCGACGCTGAATTGTTCGAAGGAGAAATACTGGTCGGCTCTCCTGCTCAGCCCCTACCAGTCAGGCTGTCCAATGTTCCCGGCGATCCACGGACAGAGAAGCCTCTCCTACAGAAGGCAAAACCGTGCTTTGTATATGTCTATCAGCCAGAAGAGGAAGCACTAGCTTATAAAGACACAGTGCTGATTCAGGACACGGGACCAAAGGAGTCCTTGCGCGTTTATGAGGTTGACAAACTGGACGTACCCGAGGGTCTAGGCCGTATAGATGTGAGTCTTGCCACGATTGCGAGAATTGAAAGAGAGCAAGCGACTGCGCATAAGCAAGCCGAGGCAGAGCGAGAGAGAAATGCCAAGCTAGCTGCTGCTCGTGCTCGTGAAACGAAGAAAGAGCTGAAAGCAAGACTTGAAGCGCTGATGAAGTCTGGCAAGGCAATGCCTGGCGCCGCCCTGTGCTCTTCTCCCCATTACGCAAAACAAGCTCAGAACATCTATGACAGCTTCCCAGCAAACCAAAAGTACATAGCTGAGGCGCAATTAGAGAAGATGGATTGTGCGATCGTTCCGCCGGGCTCAGAGGGGCTTCCTTTGATTGACGCAAGTAATGTAGGCAATGGCCTGGTGAGATTCACCTTGATTACCGGCACCGTCGTGTTTACCAACGCTGGGAATATTGTTCCCCAATAACTTCTGTGAAGAGCGCCAAGCGAAAGCAGTTAGAGATGGACGTGGATGAGCAGCCTGCGGCAGCTGTAGGCTCATAAGGAAATAATGGAAATGACTTACTCGATACACCTGCACAAGCACCGGTACGCCACCTGGGCGGCCAGCCGGGCAAGCAGCGTCAAGGGGTGTAGGTTCAGCGCTTCAAGGAAAGATGATCATCGAGCAGGCGGGGCTAAACAACCTTATAGAGGCCCCTGATATGCTGCCAGAAAGAGCATCATTCGATGACAAGCATTTACTGTGGAGGAATGAAGTGATCGCAGCGGCGCGTAACCTTGGGCTTATCTTCACACACGGGGTAGCCGGGAAGCTGATAAACGTCTATTTCAAAACGGTATTCGTTTGTGGGGGGCATGCCTCCCATCCGAGTGTCAGCGCGCATCATCCGCCAATTGATGAGGTCCTACTAAAGGCGCTGCGCGACAACGATGTTGCCAATCTCAAGAAGGAATGGCGCAAGGCCATTAAGAAGCGATGGTCCAAGTTCGGACCTGAGGACTACCAGGCCGTCATAGACAGCATAAAGGAGGCCGTGGGAGATGAACCCATGTGGACCATAGAGCAGTACTGGCAGGGTTTCCAAGGCCCTGCTCTGGAGCAAGGCAACTAAGCCGCTTGTGACTCCTCGCTCCCTCCAGACACACCGAGGGCAGCAGCAAGCTACTGCAGGCGTCTGACCACTGCCTCGCGCGTTATTTGGGAATCAGGCACGATATCGAAAGCATGGACGGTGCCTACTGTTTAGGGGCCACGGGGGTCAGGTCTTGCCCCGTGCCCCTTGAACTATCGTAAGCGCCAATCCACCCCCCCCTACTGCAGCGGTCTACCTGCCGCTAGCCTCATGGTTTTCCCTGACAATGAGGTCACACTTAATCGAGCACACGCGACTAAATTTTAACCAAAGAAAGGAAAGAGAGTGTGGAGTAGGATAAATACACTTGCAGGCCATCGTGTGCACAACACTATCCGCACATGTCCATTGTGTGCCTTCGGAAAATACCTGCAACGCCTTCACCCGCCACCCGGCGGGTGCTTTTTTTTCAGGTAGGGCTATGGGCGGGATGTGATGCAACAGCTTCCTGGTACCCCAGGCTGGCAGACACCGCCTGTGTCATTGGGATGACCTGATTGCACAACCGTAAGGAAAGATCCTGGGGATGAATGCCAATACGCAGTGGCTGATCCTTGTGGCTGGCCCTGCGCCAATTGAGATGATTAAAACCGCGCAACAACCACTCCCGTAACGGGGTATCGGCCTCAAAGCCCACCAGTGGCAGCGGATGCATCTTTTGCGCTTGCGCATCGTAAACACCGGTCAGGGTTTCGAACAGCCGAAACGGCATGTCAGCTAGTTGTTGGCGATGAATCGCGCCCATGGCCCAGGCCGGGGGTACGTAAAGCTCGCAGGGTTGCAGCCCCTGATCCAAAAACCATTGGTGACAATTGCGTATCAACGCCTCGATACCGCTGGCCGACAGGGAAAGATGCTCCGCCACCCGCCGCGACAGCAACAGGCTGTGCAAGCGGTGATAGAGACTGATGGGTGGGTCGCAGCGATGCAGCCAGCCATGGCCGGCCAGCGGGTAGCCCTGCTGCTGAAGCTGGTGCAGCCAGTCCAGATCCGCTGTTTGCCAATCCCGCCCCGGCACCACCAGCAAGGTCACCGCCTGCGGAGCCTGGGGCAGCAGAGCCAGAATCTGGCTGACCTGCTGGCGGGTTTCCGGCATCACATCGTGGATGGATACCAGGGCGCGAGGCGCCGGTAGCGGCTCAGAGGGCGCTGCGGGCATAGTTGCTGCTCAAGCGACGCAGCAGCGCCAGGGTCGGGGAAGGCAGGGAACGATTGGCAGCGGGTACCATCAGGGCACACTGACCCAGCACCCCGGCCCAGTGCTCGATGGCATCCCGGTTCATGGTCAGTGCCGCCTGTCGCGCCTGCTTCGCCTTCAGGTCACGCACTACCGGGCTCAACGACTGCAATCGGTCCAAGGTCTGGTTCAGGCTTTCCTGGGGCTCCATGATCCACAACCCCGCTGCCAGGGCGGGCCATTCGTTGATGCCGCAGGCCGGTGTGGTGATTACCAACCGAGCACGGGCCATGGCTTCCAGCGCCACGGTGCCGAACGCTTCCACCGATGAGGGCAACACCAGCACCTGACAGCGGTCGAGAATGTCCACTACCTGCTGACGGCTACACCAGCCATGAAAGGTCAGGTTGGTGGATGCCTTGCAAGCCTGTTCCACCTTGCTGCGTAGTGGTCCGTCGCCGGCCACTTCGAATTGCAGGTCTGGCCGCGACGCCGCCAGTGCCAGGAAAGACTCGATATTCTTTTCCGCCGCCAGCCGGCCCACATAACAGACCCGCCTTACGCTGTCATGCAACCGGGTGACCGGCGTGTTCACAAACTCCCGGGCCAGCGGTGTGCCCACCAACTGCGGATTGCGGGCGCCGGCGGCGCGGGCCTGGGCGATCATGGATTCACAGATGGTGGCGGCGGTTTCACTGCCCTGGAACAGGGTGCGGTTGACCCAGTTGAGCAGGCCGCCGGCCAGCCTGGCCAGGCGGCGCCCCCAGTACAATTCCACCAGCCTGTTGTAATCGGTCTGGAAGGTGACGCAGACCGGGATGCCCCACTTGCGGGCGATCCAGTAACCGATCATGGAAAAAATACCGGGGCCGGGAATCACGATAACGTGGGGTTTCATTTCCCAGACCAGGGCGCTCAATTCACGCACCTTGGGAAAAAAGAGTCGCTGGGTGGGGTCGCCGGGGATCGGCATGGAGGCCCCCTGACAGGGATGCGGTTCCTCCATGCAGGGCTGCACCAGTTCCACCTGGGCCACATGGTCCTTGAGATGCGAGACCAGGTCCTGGAAGTAGGCGCCAACGCCATTCCGACCCTTGATCGCATCCACCACAAACAGTATGCGTAGCTCTTTGGTATCCATGAACGCCAGTATCAGCGCCACGCATGTCGATAATGTGACAGCATTGCCGCGCTATGACGGTGTAATTGCGACAAGATGTAACGAAACCCAGAAGTCGCTGTAGGAGCGTGGCTGGCGGCGCGAACCCAAACGGTTTCGAGTTGCGAGAAGCGAGTTTCGAAAACCAAAAATTCATTCGCGGGTTTCAGGTTTCGATTTTCGTTACTCGCTTCTCGTGACTCGCAACTTGTGTCGCAAGCAGATTCGCGCCTCAAGCGGCGCTCCTACAGGGGTTTTTCATCAGTGTTGGGAGATGGGTATCCGAAACGTTCATAAACCCAGCCGAAGACATGGTCGAGTTCATGGGGGCTTACGCCCAGTTCGTCCGAATTGTAATGATGGCCGCTGCGGTACTGTTTTGCCTTGCGCTCTTGTGCTTCAAGCCGTTGCCGAAAAGTGTCGTCGGGCTGCCAGCCAAAACGCTGATAAAACGCCAGCACGGTTTCTGCCGGTGCCGGTGCCAGTTGCTCCATCACCGAAAGCACCTGCCGTTCCGGCGGCAGGCTTTCCAGCACCTCCAGCACATGGCGATAGTAGTAATCGAGCATGGCCATAAAGCCCTGGCGCCAGTAATCAGTGGTATCACGACCATCGAACAGGCGCCCGCCAATCAGGATGGAATTGATCTGTGATGGCACCGCCGCGCTGGGGTTACGAATACAACCGATAAAGCGGGCATCTGGAAAGGCCTCCGCCAGGGTCGCCATCAACGGCGTGAACGACGGGTTCTTGGACAGCAGCTGTTTGTGGCTGCCATGAAAATAAAGATGGCGCTGCACAAAGCGCCGATAGGCCGCGACCAACCGCTGCTTTTCCTTATTGGTGCCATCCCGGTCCAGATAGGTGAGACGCCACAGGGCCGGCACCGGCACGGCGAGTACCAGCAGGAAGCAGCCCCACACCGGAATCAATGCCAGGTAATCTTCCTCCGGGTCCAGCAGCCCGGTCTTGTGCACGCCATCCAAACCTCCGAGCAGACGCCGCTCGATCCATAACAGCAAGCGCCCCGCCGGCCGGCCAATCCATCCATCAAGGCGGGCAATAGCGGTCCAGAAATAGCGCTGGGTAATCGACGGGGCAAACAGTAGTTCCCACAGGGCCGTGGTGGTAAAGCGTTCGTCCATGGCCAGCAGGCGATGCAGGAAGGTGGTACCGCTGCGGGGCACGCCCACCACAAAAAGCGGCTCACGCACCTGGACGCGACGAAAATCAGGAAACAGCAAATAATCCAGCAACAGGCCCAAGCCATTGATGGCCTGCACCAGCAGAAACAGGGGCCAGAACAGCGCCATCACCAGCAGCCGCTGCAGGGAAAACCGCCCTGCCCGACCATCGTAGGCCGGCAGCCAGCTCATCACAAAAAAATGCACATAGCGTTTCAGTACTGCCAAACCGTTCTCCCGGCTATTCCATGCAGCGTGCACGCTACGCCTCGCCCATGTCATAAAAATGACAATTTTGCCTCTTGTCTCCGAGTCATAGCGCTGTCATCTTTCTCCAAGAACCTGTTTGGGATCTATACGCGGCCGCGCCGGAGTCAATTTTTTCGCCAGGTCGTGATTGCGATTGTGCCGTGTAGTCGCTCTACATAAACAAGCGCAATCTCGGGCTGGCGGAAAAAGGGGCCCGGCCCTTCGGGTTACTGCTGAAAATGGCGCCATGCTGTGTTGTGAACCTTGAACTTGACCCGTCAGGCCCTGCGGTTCACGCCTTGCCTGGCGCCATTTTCAGCAGCAACGCGGCCGCGTATAGATCCCAAACAGGTTCTTCAAACAATAGTGGTATGACTATCGCGATGACAGCACCCAGCACAGCACCTCGCCACCCGACACTGGTCGGTCACCGGGGCGCACGCGGCGAAGCCCCGGAAAATACCCTGGCCAGTTTTCAGGTTGCACTGGAAGCCGGTGTCACGGAAATGGAACTGGACGTCAGGCTATCCGCCGACGGCCATCTGATCGTGCTGCACGACAGTGACGTTACCCGCACCACCGGCATGCGCGGCGATGTGCGCCAATACACCCGCTCGCAGCTGGGCACCATGGATGCTCGCCGCAATACCCCCGGCTGGCACAGCCCCACGGGGATTCCGTCCCTGCAGGAAGTGGTGGAGCTTTGCGGCCCGGCCATGCGCTTCCAGTTCGAGGTAAAAGGGGCGGATCGGGTGGTGCTGCATCAGCTGGCTCATCGCCTCACTCATATGATCCATGAGCAGCAATTGCAATCGCGGGTGGTGGTGACCTCCAGCCATACCGGCTTTCTGCGCATGATCGGCACCATGGCGCCGGATGTGGAACGGGGCTATGTGTGCCAGTACCGCTACCTGCAACCCACCCGCCGGGCCCACGGCCTGGGCTGCAACTGGCTGATGCCCCACTACTCGCTGGTGACCCCGGCATTAATGCGCCGGGCGCGCAAACGCGGCCTCAAGGTGTCGGTGTGGACGGTGAACGATCTCACCGAAGCGGACCGGCTGGCCCAACTGCAGGTGGATGGCATCATTACCGATTACCCCACCAGCTTCGTCAGCCACTTCCGGCGCAGCCCCCGTTATTCCTCTTCGGAAACCGCCGCACTGAGTGGCTGATCCGCGAAAAACGCCAGAATTTCTTCCTTGCGCGCCATGGCATCCTTGCGGCCCATCTCGATCAGGCTGCGGGTGAACCCCGGCTCGAACAACAGATAACTCATGGCACTGGCCCCCGGCGACCGGGTGGCACCGGAACCTCGCAGGAAGAAACGCAACGCCCGCGGCAATTCCTTGATGTGTTCGGCGGCAATTTCGTCAATGGGTCGGGACGGGTAGATCTTCAGCACATCCACCTGTCGCAACTGAATACCATGCTTGCGCCGGGAGCGCTCGCTCATGGCAGACAGGGTCCGGTTGATCCTTTCCAGACGCTCCACATCCCCTTCCAGGGTATCCACAAAGACGCTGTTGAGCACATGGCCGAGCACCTGGGCCATTGATGGATAACCGCTTAACTGACGCTGATGGCCCGCCGTCATATTACCGGACACCCCGATCACCAGCAGCCGGGAGGCCCCCAGATGCAATGCCGGGCTCAATGGCGCCAGTTGCCGCAGAGCGCCGTCACCGTAATAGGCACCGTCCACCTTGCTGGCAGGAAACAGGATAGGGATTGCCGCAGACCCCAGCAGATGCTGCACTTCGATGTCGGAGCGCTTGCCCTTGCGACGCGCTCTCACCCATTCCGGCAGTTCACTGTCACCCTGGAAAAAACTCACCGACTCGCCAGTGGCATAACCGGATGCGGTGATTGCCAGCGCACGCAAATGGCCCTGATCCAGGTTATCTCGAATACGGCGAAAATTGATCACCAGGGTAAGCAGGCGCTGCAACGGCATATTGTCCAGCAGAGCACTGCGTTCCGGCGTCTTGCCAGTAGTGACACCGGAAAACAGCCAGCGAACCACGGCTTTCAGCAACGCATAGGTATCCGTGCGATAGACCTGTTCAGCGGTAATATTGGCCCAGACTCGCTCCAGCCCACGAATCGCCGTGCGAAAATTACCGGCATTGGCGGCAAGTGACGCCGCATTGATCGCCCCCGCGGAGGTACCGCAGATAATCGGGAACGGGTTTGGCTCCCCGCGAGGCAGCAATTCTGCAATCGCTGCCAGCACCCCGACCTGATAGGCGCCACGGGCGCCGCCCCCGGACAATATCAACCCACGAACCGGGTCCTGTTTCTGCATTTCCACCCTCCAAATTTCCACCAGTATGCCGTGACAGACATTCTGTCACCACAGCCGCAATACCACTGGCGATCTGCCGGCTCCCTGCCTTATGCTGGGGCATCTTCTGGAAACCGCTTTATGTACCGCTTTCAGCTACGCCCCGCCACCACCGATGATCTGGACGCCCTCACCGCGCTGGAACAGCGCTGTTTCTCATCGGACCGTCTTTCCCGACGCAGCTTCCGTAAATGGCTCAAACGCCAACACAGCGGTCTGATCGTCGCCCTTGATGATGACAATGCCCTGGCAGGATATGTGCTGGTGCTGTTGCAACCGGGCACCCGGCTGGCGCGACTCTATTCCATCGCCGTGGATCCAAAGCAACGGGGACGGAATCTGGGGGAAAAACTCATGGAAGCTGCAGAAGACTACGCGCTGCAACAACGCCGCCCCTATCTGCGCCTGGAAGTACGCAAGGATAACGCTGCCGCTATCGCCCTGTACGAAAAACGTGGCTACCGTCTTTTTGCGCAGACGCCGGATTACTACGAAGACCACCAGGATGCCCTGCGCTACCAGAAGCGTCTCCTCTACCTGCCTGACAACGCGGAACGGCTACATCTGCCCTGGGTACAGCAGACCACGCCATTCACCTGCGGGCCGGCCTGTCTGATGATGGCCCTTGCGGCGCTCAAGCAGCAACCTCCCAGCACCACCGAAGAGCTCCTGTTGTGGCGGGAAGCCACCACCATTTTCATGACCGCCGGCCATGGCGGCTGCCACCCCATGGGCCTGGCCCTGGCCGCTCGTCAGCGAGGCCTTGAGGCGCGTGTCTGGTGCAATCAGACCGGCCCGTTGTTTGTAGACTCTGTGCGTGACCCTGAAAAGAAGGCAGTGATCACCACCCTGCACAACTATTTCGTGGAGGCCTGCAAGGCGCAATCCCTGCCGGTCTGTTACGAGGATTTCAGTGCCGCGGATCTGGACGACGCCATCACCGCCGGCAACATCGTGCTGGTGTTGATCAGCACCTGGCGCCTGGATGGCCGCAAGGCCCCCCACTGGGTAGCCATCAGTGGCAGCGATGAGGAATGCTTCTATATTCACGACCCGGACCCGGGCGAGGACCAGGTCCCCCTGGACTGCCAGCATGTGCCGATCACCCGGGAAAAGTTCGACCAGATGCGCAAGTATGGCCAGGCCAAGCTGCGCACTGCAGTGGTGTTGAGTGTTTAGCCTGGTGTTGGGGTATGGTTTTTTACCACAGAGGGCACAGAGTCACAGAGGTAAAACCTGATCCCTCCTGCGGCGCATTAGCATGAAATAATTCTCCCCACGAACTTCAACCCTAGTGTTTTCTTTTTCTCAGTGAACCCTGTGCCCTCTGTGGTAAAAAATGTTTTTCCTGTCCCGACGAGCCAGACACAAAAAAAGCCCGCGCGCGGCGGGCTTCTTGCTGGGCGGATGTGGCATCACATCTTCATCACGTCTTTGCCCAAGGCCGCGGCTTTTTCACCGTCCACCTTCTGGGTATTTTCCTCGCACTTGCCCCGGTCACCACCGCAGATTTCGCAACCCTCTTTCATACCCAGTGTGGCCAGGCCACCACAGGAGCCCTTGATCGGCTTGTTGGAGAGAATCACGCCGACCGCCATGGCCGAGAAAAGCAGGCCGATAAAGATCACTGCGGCCATAATGGTCATCAACATGTTATTTCTCCTCCACGATTGCATCGAAGGCAGGCGTGGAAATTTCTTCTACGCCCTCACCCTTTCTGACAATAAAAAACACGGCCAGTTCGTGCTGTTTGGCAAACGCCATACCGGCCTCCGGACCCAGCACTGTCATGGCGGTGGACAGACCGTCCGCCATCATGGCGCTTTCGTGCAGCACCGACACCGATGCCAGCATATGGTCCACAGGATAACCGGTTCTCGGATCCAGGGTATGTGAATACAGTTGCCCATCAGATTCGAAGAAGTTGCGGTAATCGCCGCTGGTAGCCACGGCCATGTCTTTCAATACCACTACCTGTTCCACTTCCCGCACGCCGGCAATCGGGCGTTCCACGGCCACCCGCCAGGGCTGACCATAGGGCTTGCTGCCACTACCGCGCAACTCGCCACCCACTTCCACCAGGTAGTTTTTCAAACCCTGGCTTTCCAGCAATTCTGCCACCTTGTCCACGGCAAAGCCTTTGGCAATGGAGGACAGGTCCACGTACACATTGCCGGGCTGCAGAAGCTCATTGTCATTCAACAGCAACTGCTGCCAACCCACCCGCGCCATGGCAGCGTTGATCTCGTCCTCTGACGGCGGCTCAAAACGGTCCGGGTCCGGGCCAAACCCCCACAGATTGACCAGTGGCCCCACCGTCACGTCATAGGCCCCGCCAGTTTTCGAGGAAATACCGAACGCCACAGACAGAACCTTGACCGTATCCTCCGGCAACGCCATCAACGTGCCGGCTTGCGCCGCATTGAAACGGCTCAGATTGGACTCCGGCCGATAGGTGCTCATTTCTGCGTTGACCTGCTCCAGCGCCGCCTCGATATCCGCTTTCAGATCTTCTACGCCTTCCTTGGGTGTGCCGCTGAACTTCACACTCCAGGTGGTGCCCATGGTCGGGCCGCTGAGAACGGACAGGCGGTTTTTGCTGTCATCGCAGGCGGTGAGCAGTGCAACGGAAAGAACGACAAGAGCAAAAACGAGACGGGCCATACCTTTAATCCAAGGTAGTTCAACGTTCTGCAGGAAACACTCTGGCAAAGGCCAACGCGAGGCGAACCTCGCTACCCGGAACTTACCGTCCCGTTCGCCATGCAAGCATAGCTCCTACATAAAAAAGCTTAACAACAAAACGCCGACCCGCAGGTCGGCGTTTTTGGTGTTATCCGCCGAAGTCATCCAGCAGGATGTTTTCCGGTTCCACACCCAGGTCATCAAGCATCTTGATCACCGAGGCGTTCATCATCGGCGGCCCACACATGTAGTACTCACAGTCTTCCGGCGCCGGATGGTCCTTCAGATACTGCTCGTACAGCACGTTATGGATAAAGCCGGTGAGGCCGTCCCAGTTATCTTCAGGCTGGGGATCAGACAACGCCAAATGCCATTCGAAGTTGTCATTCTCGCTGGCCAGCATGTCATATTCATCATTGTAGAACGTTTCACGCCAGCTACGGGCACCGTACCAGAAGCTGATCTTGCGCTTGGAGTTCAAACGTTTGAGCTGATCGAAGATATGACTACGCATGGGCGCCATGCCGGCACCACCACCGATGAAGACCATTTCCGCATCGGTCTTCTTGGCAAAGAACTCGCCGAAGGGACCGAACACAGTGATCTTGTCACCCGGTTTCAGGTTGAAGACATAGGAGCTCATGATCCCTGGCTGGATATCCTTGGAGCCCGGAGGCGGAGTGGCGATCCGGATATTGAACTTGAGGATGCCTTTCTCTTCCGGATAGTTCGCCATGGAGTAGGCGCGAATCACTTCCTCGTTGTTCTTGCAGTTCAGATCGAAGAAATTAAAGCGCTCCCAGTCTCCCCGGTACTCTTCGCTGATATCGAAATCAGAGAATTTCACGTCGAACGGCGGCGCTTCCAGCTGCACATAACCACCGGCGCGGAAATCCACGTTCTCGCCTTCCGGCAGCTTCAGAGTCAGCTCTTTAATGAAAGTGGCCACGTTATCGTTGGCGATAACCTCGCACTCCCACTTCTTCACACCGAAGAACTCTTCCGGTACTTCGATCTTCATGTCCTGCTTCACGTTCACCTGGCAGCTTAGGCGCCAGCCGTCGCGAATCTCGCCCTTGGTGAAGTGTCCCTCTTCGGTAGGCAGAATATCGCCGCCACCGTCAAGAACCTGGCATTTGCACTGGGCGCAGGTGCCACCACCGCCACAGGCGGAAGACAGGAAGATACCCTGATTGGCAAGGGTCCCCAGCAGCTTGCCGCCAGCTGGCGCGTCGATGGATTTTTCTTCATCACTGTTGATGTTGATGTGCACGTTGCCACTGGCTACCAGCCGGGAACGGGCCACCAGGATCACCGCCACCAGTGCCAGCACAATGGCGGTGAACATGACCACACCGAGAATAATCTCAAAACTCATGATTCAACCCCTTCGCTTACAGCTGCACGCCGGAAAAAGACATGAAGCCCAGAGACATCAGCCCCACGGTGATGAAGGTGATGCCCAGACCTTTCAGGCCGTCTGGCACGTCGCTGTACTTCAGCTTCTCGCGAATACCGGCCAGCAGCGTAATCGCCAGCGCCCAGCCAACCCCGGCACCCACGCCGTAAACCATGGACTCGCCAAAGCTGTAATCCCGCTCCACCATGAACAGGGACGCACCCAGAATGGCGCAATTCACGGTAATCAGCGGCAGGAAGATACCCAGGGCGTTGTAGAGACTGGGCACATACTTGTCCAGGGTCATTTCCAGGATCTGCACCAGCGCGGCGATAACGCCGATGTAGCTGAGCAGGCCCAGGAAACGCAGGTCCAGGCTGGCCAGGGATTCAATCCCGGTCCAGGCCAGGGCGTTCTCGTCCAGCAGGTAGGTAAGGATCAGGTTATTCACGGGCACGGTGATGGTCAGTACCACTACCACCGCAACCCCCAGACCGATCGCGGTCTGGATCTTCTTGGACACGGCAATAAAGGTACACATGCCCAGGAAGAAAGCCAGCGCCATGTTTTCAACAAAGACGGCGCGGACGAACAGGCTCAGATAATGTTCAAACATTACTCGTCTCCGTTAAAACGCGTCGCTGACACGGGTGTGTGGCTTCATCTTGAAGGTATCTTCTTCTACCTGCTCAGGCTTCCAGACCCGGATCGCCCAGATGAACAGACCGATCAGGAAGAAGGCGCTGGGCGGCAACAACAGCAGGCCGTTGGTCTGGTACCAGCCGCCGTCGGCGACCGAGGGCAGCACCTGCACGCCGAACAGGCTGCCGGCGCCGAACAGCTCACGGATAAAGCCCAGCACCAGCAGCAGCACGGAATAGCCCAGGCCGTTACCGATGCCGTCCATGAACGACGGCAGCGGCTTGTTCTGCATGGCGAACGCTTCGGCGCGGCCCATCACGATACAGTTGGTGATGATCAGGCCGACGAACACCGACAGCTGCTTGGAGATGCTGTACGCGTAGGCTTTCAGGAACTGATCCACGACGATGACCAGCGAGGCGATGATGGTCATCTGCACGATCTGTCTCTTATACACATCTCCGAGCCCACGAGACCAGAGAGGAT
>OJEM01000214.1_pt1 | contig 15348 bp, 11 predicted proteins | sample 1593651 | NCBI WGS metagenome assembly OJEM01 (sample SAMN05416819, study PRJEB24817) | seawater metagenome | isolation source: Sea water | place: Canada:Atlantic | collected 2013-07
GATCCTCTCTGGTCTCGTGGGCTCGGAGATGTGTATAAGAGACAGACATTATTCCCAGTAGGTTTAGTGACTTTGAACTACAAATATTCTTCCAACACTTGAGCTCAATTCTGGGTAACCGACAGTACAAGCAAATCATTAAACAGTCTGTGTGTCAGCGACTGGATATCGGCTTTAATATGCCCGGAGTCAGTCAGTTATTTTTATTCGTAGATCATGCTGAAAATCGAAACATTAAAGCTGGAGCATGCTTTCCTAAAGGACGCGCTTTTGCAGAAACAACCTATATCGGTGATAGGAAGCAAGCAAACCACTACATTGTTTACGACAAGCTGCTCAAGGAGCTTAAAAAGCATGCAGAGCGTTATGGATGGGCTCGCAGACGCAGCAGTAACTTACTTAAAAAGTGCATTGTTACTAGTAGAGTTGAACGTCGTCATTTCTTTGGTGCGAAACCTTTAAATCTGACCAACCTTCATGATGCAAAAATTGATTTTGAAGGGCTCAGATTTTTCAATCCTAATCTCATTTCTGAACTAACAAAGCCTAAGTTAGTGAGACTTCTTAGAAACAAAAGCCGTCGAGAGAAAGGCAACGAATCTAAACAGTTCAATGGTTGGCGTGCTTTGAGGGGAATCTACTGTGCGCAAAAACTACCGCCGTTTAGGTTGAACAGTGACTGGTACATGAGCGAGAAAACTAAGCTGATTAATCACTTTCTAGCGACAATAACACTTTCTAAAAGTAGTCGAGCACCTGATTCTAAAACTTTAGAACAGTACCGATACTGGTGGCAACGTTCAGATACCAACAAGCTGTTCTCTTGCAATGTGAGACCAGTAAGAACATTCGACCCAATCAAACCAGACAGAGCGTGGCAAAGAGCTGTTGAATCATCAGCTTCGCTTACTGTTGTATACGGCGGTGCAGGAACTGGTAAAACTCGGCTCATCACAGAACGTGCCCAGTACCTAAGTGATAATGAAGTGCGAAACAACGAAATAACCTGCGTGTCATTTACTAATACGGCAGCTGATGAGCTTAAACAAAGGTTCCAGTCGAAGTTCACGGTAAGGCCTAATGTCTCTACATTTACTGCTTGGTGTGGTAGACAGTTGAAAAGTCTATGTTCCGAATATGAAGGCTACAGGTACATTACAAAAACTGATGATGAAAGCGAAAGAATTAAAGTACTGAACAATATAGTTGAAGAACTGAAGGCTCCTATCTCGGCCCAGAAAGTTAGTGATGTAATGTCAATTGCTAAAAATGATTGCAAATCAATATCAAAATGTGCGGAGCAGGTGCTGGGGGAAAAAAGCGTTAACTTTTGCCTTGTTGTAGTTAAGAACTACGAGAAATATAAAAAGGAGAATAGGCTTTGGGATTTCGAAGATGTTGTTACAGAGCTGAGAAAAAGGATAGAAAACAAGAGCAAAGCCAAGGTGATCGGCAGAAAGCACGAACACCTATTACTTGATGAAATGCAAGACACCAACCGCGCGCAAATCAGGTTACTTAGCAAGCTGCTAGAAAGTGGGATAAAGCTCACTATTGTAGGAGACATATCTCAGTCTATCTATGGTTTCAGAGGAAGTAGGCCGGAATTGCTGACCAACTTTTCGAAAGACAACAGTGCAAATGAGAGCTATCTCACGCGACAATATAGAGCATCGAAAGCACTATTGATGCTGACTAATTTTGTTCGTCAGTTCACAGGTACCTATGATATAGGTTTGCGAGTCCAACCAGACTCTGATGGTACACTACCGTATATCTGCCACATTGATAAGCTAGACGAGGTACTAGAGCCGATAAGTACTTTTTTAAAATTTCACCAAAATACTAATACGCTAGTTCTTGTCAGAACAAACTCAATGGTCAAAAAACTTAGAATAGTGTTGAAAGGGCTTCTTGAGCCTGAGCAGATTATAACAATGCATAAGGCTAAAGGTCTGGAATGTCAGAACTGTATTGTGATCGATCCTCGCTTGAGCGGCACAGTAATGGATACCAAAGAAGAGTTTAACCGTCTTATCTATACCTCTGTGACAAGACCAAAAGATGCTTTAATGCTTGTCAACTCGCTGTCAAACTCACACTATTACAAAGACGGTAATGATTACGAAGATATTAACATTCTTGATGTTCTAGCGAACCTAAATGGTGTTATCGACGCAATCAGCTGAACAATATGTTGTAGAAAAGCAGTTTTTAAATAGGAAATTTTAAACCGATAGCTTGTTTAAAGCGCGTGCACAGAGCAGCAAGCTATTTTTCATACATAGAAACAACAAAGGCCCGCATAAATGCGAGCCTTTAGGATAATGGTGCCTCGACCCGGGATCGAACCAGGGACACGCGGATTTTCAATCCGCTGCTCTACCAACTGAGCTATCGAGGCGAAACTCGTTTGCGTTACAAGCGTTTTCGGCCTGTGCTGCTATGGGTGCGTATTAAACGGATTTCGGCCTAACAAGTCAACCGTTTTACCCGCTTTTTTTTCACTTTTGTGACCGTTTGCACATTGTTTACACAAAATGTGGCATTTTGGTTATTTTTCCGGCGGAACATAGCCTTCAATTGTTGGCTCAACGCCGTCAAACAAGTATGCCGACATTCTTTCTTCTAAAAACGCTCTGGCTTCTGGCTCCATCATATTCAACTTATGTTCGTTAATTAACATAGTCTGCTTTTTCTGCCAGTTGCCCCAGGCTTCTTTTGATATGTTATCGAATATCCGCTTACCTAGTTCTCCTGGGTAAAGTTGAAAATCTAAGCCATCAGCGTCTTTTTGCAAATTATGACAAAAAACCGTTCTACCCATCATGCACCTCTATTGTCTTGTCTTATAAACACCAATCGCGACAGTGTACGCGACTTATTTTGCCAGTGTTTTGATTATCTTTGTTGTTGGGGCAGCTAAACCCACTTCAATAGGCTCATCAAGCAAGAACCATCTCGACTCATTTTCTGCCACCCGCTTTTGGGGCGTTGAGTTTACCACGGCGATAAGCGGGGTTATATCTAAATGAAAGTGGCTAAATGTGTGTCTGAATTCATCTAGCTGCTGTATTTCCTCTACTTCAATGCCCCTTTGAGCAAGTAGCGATATACCCTCTTCAGCAGATTGCGCTTCTAAAAACCCGTATAAGCCTCCCCAGATACCACTTTGAGGGCGTTGCTCTAGAAACACTTGCTGCCCAAACATAGGGATGAGCATGTAGGTTTGTCTAACCGGCGTTACTTTTTTAGGTTTCTTACCCGGGTAAGCAGTTTGCTTACCTTGTGCAAAGGCCACGCAATCACGTTGTAAAGGGCACTCATCACACTTTGGCTTGCTGCGGGTGCAGACCATAGCACCTAAATCCATCATCACCTGGGTGTAGTTCGCACAGCGATTTTGGGGCGTGTTTTTCTCAGCCACGTCCCACAGGGCATTCTCTACGGCTTTTTGTCCGGGCCATCCTTCAATAGCATAATAACGCGCTAACACACGCTTTACGTTGCCATCTAAGATGGGGTAACGCTCGTCTCTTGATAGCGAAAGTATGGCCCCCGCGGTAGAACGGCCTATACCGGGAAGCGACACCACTTCGTCAAGTGTGGGAGGAAAAACGCCTTCGTAAACTTCAACCAGTGTTTTTGCCGCTTTATGCAGGTTTCGGGCACGAGCGTAATAGCCAAGCCCCGTCCAATGATGCAACACGTCATCTTGCGATGCATTGGCAAGCTCGAATACGCTTGGGTATGACGCCATAAATCGATTGAAGTAGGGGATGACGGTGGCAACCTGCGTTTGCTGAAGCATGATTTCAGATACCCACACCTTATAGGGCGTCACATCTTGCTGCCACGGTAAATGCTTTCTACCATGCTCATCGAACCACGCTAAAACCCGTTGTGCAAAACTGTTACTGTTCTTTGTTTTTATCATATTATTCTGAAGCTTACGCCTATACTTTGTGTACTATTCACTAGCTAAAACACCTTCATTTATCCGTTTGAATAAACATTCTATTCACTGTGCGCTATGGTAGCATGTACGCTCTTCTTCGTTTTTATTTGAGGTATCGCGTGTCTGCACAAGCCCCCGTATTATTTTTCCCCGGAACTCTTTGTGACGAACGCATCTTTATGCCTCTATGGCGGCAGCTTTCCATAGCCCAACGTCGCTTTGTTCCTCTGCAGTGGGCAACCTCGAAAGACGACATGCTTGCACTTAGCGAAGACCGAATACTTGCTGATGAAAAAGTGCACCTTGTTGGCTATTCCATGGGTGGCTACATCGCTTCACTTATCGCCGCTCGAAATAAGGCGAATATCGCTTCTATCACACTAATTGCATACGATCCTGCTGGCTTATCGACAAATGAAATAAGCCAGCGTGAAACCATGGTCAAAAGCCTTAAAAAAGGGCAGTTTAAACCTGACAACCACAACTATCTTGCTCGCTTTATCCACCCTTCCCGTTTAGCAGACACAAACGTGACTGATGTCGTTACGTCCATGGCTAAAGATTTAGGGAAAAGCACGTTGTTAGCGCATACACTTGCCTCGACACCAAGAGAGAATACACTTAAATTGCTTGAAAAGATTAATGCGCCAGTAACACTTGTAGGCGCAATTGATGACAATATTGCACACATAGATTCGCTTAGGTACGCAGCGAAGTCGCTACCTAATGCATCACTGTATGAATTTGAAAACACGGGGCACATGATCCCACTTGAACAAACCAGCCAGTTAGCGACTATTGTTGGCAAGTGCATTGGCGTACAAAAATAACACAGAATTTGTATTCTAGCGTTGCATATAAGGTGGGTAAGTGGATAATGCGCCAGCATAAAATTGGGTATGAAAGGCATTGCAAATGAGGCAATTCAAAAGTCAGGCAGAAGCAGAAGCTGCCGGTGTATATATCAGTAAAGTAAAAAGCTACGTTAAGCGCGAAGGTCGGCTTACAAAAGGGCAAGAAAAAGCGCTAGAAGAACACTGGCCAACCATGGGAATAGACTATTGTGATACGCCTATTTCCTTATCTGAGCTGTTTGGCCGCGAGGCACCTGTTGTCGTTGAGATAGGTTTCGGTATGGGTAAGTCGCTGGTTGAGATGGCTGCAGCTTCACCAGAGAAAGACTTTATCGGTATAGAAGTTCACCGACCTGGCGTAGGCGCATGTTTAGGAAATGCGGGTGAACTAGGACTAACCAACCTTCGCGTAATGGAACACGATGCGGTTGAAGTTCTCAAAAACATGCTACCCCAGGAGAGCTTGTCCCGCCTGCAACTATTTTTCCCCGACCCGTGGCATAAAAAACGCCACCACAAACGTCGAATTGTTCAAGCTGAGTTTGTAGAATTGATACGAACCAAACTAGCGATAGGCGGACACCTACATATGGCAACAGATTGGGAACCTTATGCGCAGCATATGGCTGAAGTTGCCAATGGCAACGAAGGCTATACCAATACGGCACCTGAAGGCGATTACGTGCCTCGCCCTGACTACCGCCCCATCACTAAATTTGAAACCCGCGGCCAAAAGTTAGGTCACGGCGTTTGGGATCTTATTTATAAGCGAACGTCTTAATGATTTTATCTCCTCAAAGCCAGCTTCTTGAGCGAAACATCTCATTATTCGAAGAAGGAAAATGGGCGTTTGTTAATCCTTCAGATGCCTACTTTCTTGATGGTTTGAAGTCATCCGAGATTACGGTTATTCATCAGTATTTTGATATTTTTGCAGAAAGTGTAAGAGTAATACCTTCTGTAACGCTAGACAGCCGAGATATCGACAAGTCGGGTTTTGAAGTAACGCAAAAGGTGGGTAACCACACGCATACTTTTGCACCGTTTGTTACCACCGAAAATGCATTTACCGATGTCATGTTGTTTTTGCCAAAGGCGAAAACCCACTTCCAATTGTTACTGCGCATGGCTGCAGGCATGGTGGGAGAGCACGGGCGAATTCATGTTGTTGGTGAAAATAAAGGTGGAATAAAGAGCGCCGCGAAGCTCATGCAGCAATACGGTTCTCCTCAAAAAATCGACTCAGCTCGTCACTGCAGTTTAGTTACGGTGGTACTTGAACAAACCCATGGCGCTTTTGAGCCGGATGCTTGGGTAGATGTTAATCTTTATGAAGTAGACGACACCTCGTGGAATGTAGCGTCAATGCCTGGCGTATTTAGCCATAAAGAGCTCGATGCTGGCACGTTGTTGCTGCTTCAAAAGCACTCTACGTCTATGCGAGGCAACGTACTAGACTTTGCCTGCGGTGCAGGTGTTATAGCTAGCTACCTTATGCTCAGATACCCTCACTTAACATTTTTCTTATCAGATGTTAGCGCACTAGCGCTCTACTGCAGCGCACTGACTCTTGCGGAAAATGAACTAAGCGCTACGATTTTTGCGGCCGACGGCTTACATGGTGTATCGCAAAAGGTGCAGCATATTATAACAAATCCGCCGTTCCACACCGGGATCAAAACCGATTACACCATTACAAAGCGTTTTATTTCTGATGCAAAAAAACAGCTTACCTCTAAAGGGACATTGCAAATGGTTGCTAACCGTTTTCTGCCCTATCCAGGCTTGTTAGCAGAAGAGTTTTCAACGGTTTATACCAAAGCGCAAACATCGCAGTTCTCGATTTATGATGCATCGCTATAAGCCTTAAGTTGGGGGAGTAAAATAAAAAACGGATAAGCTTTGCATCCTAGTTAAACAATTTATATCGTACTGGTAGCTTGTTAGTTAAACGAAGCAATGTATATTTGCTCATACGTAACCGTTGACACTTTATCAGTGATTATAGAAGGGATAACCCGTGGACATTGTATTTGCTATCTCGGAAGTAGAGGAACTCGTAAAAACGGGGGGTCTCGCTGACGTAGGTAAAGCACTCCCCTTGGCACTACAGGCGCTAGATGAAAACATCTGCATTGTTATGCCGTACTACAAGACGCTGAAAGAACAGTTAGATTTACCTGAAGACGAGGAAGTACACACCCTTTTCACCGAAGGTAAAGTGTATCATTTCAAGCTAAAGCGCCTTCAGTGGCATGGCATACCGATTTACTTCATCGACGCCCCAGACTTTTTCATGCGCGACGGCCTTTATTCCGACGCATACGATGCCTTCAGTGACAATGGAGAGCGGTTTAGTTTTTTCAGTGGCGCAGTGCTGCATGCACTAAAAGCACTTTCTCTTAAGCCCCAAGTCATTCATTGCCATGATTGGCACACGGCGATGCTTCCGTTTTTATTGTCGAATGAAAAAACTGACTATTTCGTCAATACCAAAACCGTTTTTACTATTCACAACGCTGCATTTCAAGGCGTACATAAGCTAGATGCTATTCCGTTTTTGCGTCATCATCCTGATATTGGCAGCCAAGTTCATGGCGGCTATATCAATATGCTACAAAGCGGCATTGAATTTGCCACCAAGGTCACTACCGTAAGCCCTAACTATGCTACTGAGCTTCTCACTGATTTAGGCAGTCACGGACTCCACGAGCGATTGGTGAATCGCAAAAATGATTTAAGCGGGATATTAAACGGATGTGACTACACCCAGTGGAACCCCGAGACAGATTCATTTCTGCCTGAAAACTATACGGTAGATAATTTACACGCCAAGCAAACCTGTAAAAAAGTGCTGCAACAAAAATCTGATTTACCAGAGAACCTTAGCGTGCCTCTCATCGGCATGGTGTGTCGACTCACAGAGCAAAAGGGATTCAGTTATATACTCCCTATTCTCGACGAGCTGATTGCGCACAATATTCAAATGGTTATTGTGGGCACGGGCGATCCAAAGGTGTGTATGGACTTGGGCGAATTTGCTCAGCAGCACCCTAGTCAGTTTGCGTTCATCAATGGTTTTAGTTCAGAGCATGCTCATTTGGTTGAAGCCGGTGCTGACTTCTTTTTAATGCCATCTCAATTTGAGCCCTGCGGCTTAAATCAGATGTACAGCCTTGCATACGGCACTATACCCATTGTGCGCTCAGTAGGTGGATTAAAAGACACCGTTGAAGATACCGGCGACAACAGCCTGCGCACTGGCTTTGTGTTTGATGAACCATCGCCAGCCGCGTTGCTTAGCTGCATTCGCAGAGCATTGCTTGCCTTTTATGAAGATAGGGACGCTTTTAGGGCAATGCAAATTCGAGGAATGAAAACTCGCTTTACCTGGCACTCTGCCGCGCAGAATTACCAAAAACTGTACCGCAGCATGTGGAATTAATGTGATGAGTAACGCATAGATTATTGTGTTTACTTACCTTTCTTTTTGCCAAGATATGCGCCAATATTAAAACTGCTGAGCAAAGTGGATTGAAAATAAAACGGACATGACAGACAAAGCAAGCAAGCTTTCTATACGCAACGTATTTTTGTGGACTGTGATGTCTGTGGTCACTGTGTCGCTTGCGATACTGTCTTGTTTGTCTTTGTACATGCAAATAGATAATTATCGCAGCGAACTCAATAACAAAGCCTTCGTGCTGTCTGACTTCGTCGCCCGAACCTCTTCCCAGTATATCTTCAATAATAAAGACGAAGGCATAGCAAAAGAGTTAGGCCATCTCGTTGCGATGCCTTATGTACTCAATGCCCATGTATACCGCAAAAAGAATCGGCAGCAGGCCAATGTGGAAGTGCCGCAAATATTTGCGTCATATAACAAAGTAGGTCAGCTCATGACCGGCGGCAAAGAAGCCCAATTAAAGTCACTGCTGCTAAACCCTACCATTTCCGACACCGGAGATTATTTAGAAGTAAGTACGAAGTCATTTGATGCAGAAACCGGCATACACTTGGGTTGGGTATATCTGAGACTCTCTACAAGAGAGTTTAACAGCCTTACACAGCGGGCCATATTTACCCATCTTGCTGCGGTTGTCATACTGCTTATTATTGCCTTTTACACCGCATTTAAAATGCAATTAGGCATTTCTAATCCAATAAAGTCATTAACTCACTTTCTTCAGCAAACTTCACGGCACCGGGATTATTCATCCCGTGCGAGTGGATCAAAAATACAAGAGTTAGACACGTTAGCTAATGCGATTAACGTTATGCTGTATCGAATGCAAGAGTATATGGAAATGCAGCAGCAGGCTGAAGAGCGTCATCGCAAGCTTAATTCAAGTTTAGAAGAGATGGTTAATGAGCGAACCACTGCGCTTAAAGACGCGAATCGAGAACTTATACAAGCCTTAGAAAAGCTGCATCAATTCCAAAGACAAATTGTACAGAATGAAAAGATGGCTTCCCTTGGCGATATGGTAGCTGGGGTGGCACACGAAGTGAATACGCCTATTGGTTTAGGGGTTACTGCATCAACCATGATGTTAGACCGATTAGCGGTTATTCAGAAAGGTTTCGATGACAAAACGTTGAAAGCAAGCGTAATGAAACGCTTTATTGATGAAAGCAACGAGAACTTAAACATCATATATCGCAATTTAAACCGCGCTGCTGAGCTTATATCGAGCTTTAAACAGGTCGCAGTAGACCAATCTACAGAAAATAGTCGAAGTTTTTGCGTTGAACAGCTAGTTAATGAGATACTACTGTCGTTACAGCCTCGGCTCAAAAAATTAAAACACAACATCAACGTGAAATGCGACCCTACCTTAAGCGTTGAAACCAAGGCTGGCCCAATTAATCAAATATTGATTAATCTAATAATGAATTCCGTTATCCATGGATTTGAATTCATGGATGCAGGTACGATAAATATTCGTGCTGAATTAGTTAGTGACGACAAATTAAAATTAGTTTATTCCGATGATGGTAAAGGCATACCGCCTGAGATCCGCAAGCGTATCTTCGATCCCTTCGTAACAACGAAGCGTGGACAAGGTGGCTCCGGTCTAGGTATGCATCTCGTATACAACTTAGTGACACAAGCACTTCTTGGCTCTATTACCTTAACGAGCGAAGAAGGCGACGGAGTGGAATTTGTAATTATATTCCCCGTTTCTGATGCCAAATATGTGTAGTCACTGTATAAAGTATGAACTTTTGTTGAAATTTGTTGGCTAACCCCAAAATCCTAACAGTAGCGATATTCATAAGTTACTTGCAAATAAGTGTATGAATATTAAACTTTAACCAGTTAGTTGCTTAAACCGTATTTTTGAAAGAGTGTAGAACACCATGCAAACGCCAAATGTGTTAATTGTTGAAGATGAAGTGGTAACCCGTACCACGCTAAAAAGTTTATTTGAAGCGGAAGGGTACAATGTATTTGAAGCTGAAAACGGCAACCAAATGCACGATTTCTTCGAGAATCACGCAATCAATTTGGTCATTATGGATATCAACCTACCGGGTAAGAATGGCCTTATATTAGCGCGCGAAGTGCGCGACCGTAAAAATGTTGGATTAATCTTCCTAACAGGTCGCGACAACGACGTAGATCGTATTCTAGGTTTAGAAATTGGCGCAGATGATTATCTTACTAAGCCATTTAACCCAAGAGAGCTAACCATAAGAGCCCGTAATTTGTTGTCTAGAACAACAAACTCTTCTGAAGATGATGATTTACCAAGCCGCGTTAACTTCAACGGTTGGATATTAGACGGCGACAGCCGCTCGCTTATCTCGCCTACCGGCAAAGAGTTCCGTTTACCTCGCAGTGAGTTCCGTGCGTTGCATTTATTTTTAAGCAACCCTGGAAAAATCCTTACCCGCGAGCAGCTTATTATGGAAATGACCGGTCGCGAATTGCGTCCTAATGACCGTACCGTAGATGTCACCATTAGACGTATTCGCAAGCACTTCGAATCACACCCTTCTGAAGAAGAACTGATTGTGACTATCCATGGCGAAGGCTACCGCTTTTGTGGACAGGTAGATAGCTAATCGCCACTGCACTGAGAGAACAATTAGGAAGGTACGTTGTTACCAATCTGATTAACGAGAAAGCCGCTACTATGTAGCGGCTTTTTTAATATGTAGACTCTTCTTAGCGTTCTGAGGGCTCAGTAACTTTAATCCTCCTTGGCCTTTTATCTTCCTTAGACTATTGCCTACCTTAGTCACTTATTGCCTTTATTAATTGGCAGTAAGCGTGAGTGAATATGAATACCGCTTCTTCTCAAGCAAAAACTCTTTATGCGTACTCGGGCTCCAAGAATCATCCCCGCCGACCCCCATATGTGCATGGTCGATATACACAAAAATACAGTCACGTGGGCTAAGGTCGCAAGTATGCTTTGCAGCATCTAACTGCGGCTGGCCGTATTCACTTACTGAGAAATAGAAGTCTCCAGAAACCGTTGTATTGCTAATGTTTAACATAGAGCACTGGCTTCGCAAGCCATTGTCAGTTGGAAAAATATAATCGGTGTGCATGTCTTTGATAGTGAGTTGATGTAGAGCAAACCTCGCAGCGGCTTGCCTGTCTGGATAGTTTTCAAATGGCCCCAGACCTTTCCATGTCACCGCTTCGGACTGTTCGAATTCGTTTTCGCAAGCACTGCCTTCACCGTGGCTATCGTTATTATCCTCAACAAAAGACTGTCTTGGTATGGCAAACTGCACACCAATACGAGGAAGAGGTGGCAGGTTATCGGCTAAAACAACTTCAATATCAATAGATAGTGCGGCGTCAGAATTCAAAGTGTAGGTCCATTTTGTTGCAGCCGTAATTACGCCTTCAACACTGTATTCAAAAAGCGATATAACCCGTACATCAAAGGTGCCCTGCTGAACTTCTACCCCAGTACACTTGCGTATCCACTTCCCAATACCAGCCCGTCGCCATCGCGATTCCCAAGCATTAGGATCAGGGTTATCCACTTCACTCACACCAATATCATTATCAAGAGGCGCTCGGAAAAAGTTATCTTCTAGTGGTGCGCTCATTGTTTCGCTACCGTTAACTAACCAAGAAGTCAGCAGACCGCTTTCACTATCAAAACAAACATCATGACTTCCAATGGTAATGGTTAACAAACTATCGTTTGTTGTTAGCTCCACTTTTGAGGCTGCGCTGCAACTTTCTTGCAGGGGCGTCAATGTAAACGGCGTGATACCCTCCGTGTTTTTGATGGATAGCTGTTCGGTATCGAGCACGTGACCGGCCTTTGCCCATTGGCAATCTTCTGCGGTAACAACGTCTACATTTAAGTGGTATTTAGCACCGGGCTTGTGCGTGACGTTAGTCGTAATCTCAATGGTATCGGTTTGCTGAGGCTTTATAGATAGACGCTGCTCACCTTGAGCAATACATTCACCGTCTTCTAATACCCTCCATTGTAATAATTCATTGTCCGTTGTTCTAAATATATAATCGCTAGAAATAGAAAGTGCATACACCTTCTCTTCGCTATCGGCTTTGTCTGATAATTCAAAACTAAGGTGTTGCTGACAGTATTTTGCTTCAAACAACGCCGGGTGAGGCGTCCTATCAGGAAATAAGAGGCCATTGATGCAAAACTGCCTGTCGTTGTAAGTATCGCCAAAATCGCCGCCATAAGCCCAATAAGGCACTCCGCTCTCGGTATATTTTGTTAAGCCTTGGTCAACCCAGTCCCAAATGAAGCCCCCTTGTAAACGAGGATAGGCTTTAAATGCTTTCCAATACTCATCAAAGCTTCCCAAGCTATTTCCCATTGCATGCGCGTACTCACACAATATCACCGGCCTTGTCTCGTTTGGCATAGATAGCCATTTTTTAATCGCCCACTTTGGCACTGCATCGTCAAGAACATCGGTATCTACTCGAGAATACATTGGCGCTACAATATCGGTAGCCGTGGTATCGGCCCCTCCGCCTTCGTATTGCACAGGCCTAGATGGGTCAAAGGATTTTGCCCAACCGTACATGGCATCATGCGTTGGACCGTGACCACACTCGTTCCCCAGCGACCAAATAATGATAGAAGGATGGTTTTTATCGCGCTCTACCATTTGAGTGAAGCGGGCCATGTACGCCCCTGTCCACAATGGATCTCTTGATAGGCGACCCATGGGAAACATGCCATGAGTTTCAATATTAGCCTCGTCAACAACGTACAGACCATATTCGTCACACAGTTCATACCATCGCGGATGATTAGGATAATGCGCCGTACGAACGGCATTAAAGTTATTTTGCTTAAGTAGCAAAATATCTTCAATCATATCCCTTTCGCTTATGGCATGACCTTTTGTCTCATGATGCTCATGTCTGTTTACCCCTCGGATAAGCAAAGGCTTACCATTTACGCACAGCTGTCCGGCCTTCATTTGTACAGTGCGAAAGCCAACGTGATAAGCCTCTGTGTCTACCACCTGCTCAGCTTCATCAATTAGCGACACCACAATTCGATACAAGTAAGGCGTTTCCGCGGTCCAGTGCTTGGGCTCTTTTACCTCTAAGCTCTGGAACACCACATCATCCCACCCCCCTTTTTCATCGACGCGCTTATTGTTAGTTGTTGCAACAGCTCGTTCGGTAACGGCATGTGCTTTGTCAAATAACTGAATGCCGACCTGATAGTTTGCTGGGGCATTAATTGCCGTGCGAACAGACAGTGCACCATCGCGGTAACATGCATCTAGCGTCGGCGTAACAAATACATCTTGAATGTGATGCAGAGGCTTTGTCACTAAGTTTACATCTCGAAAGATACCGCTTAGCCACCACATATCCTGATCTTCTAAATAGCTACCGTCTGACCATCTGATCACCATCACGGATAAACGGTTTTCGCCTACTACGAGCAACGCAGATAAATCAAACTCAGCAGGTAAACGACTGTCTTGTGAGTAGCCCACATAACTGCCGTTACACCATAAATGAAAAGCACTATTTACGCCTTCAAAAACAATGTGATTGCGTTTTAAAAGACTGCTTTCAGTTACGGTGAATGTTGTGCGATAACATCCTGTGGGGTTATCGGCTGGCACTGCAGGGGGATTCACATCAAAAGGGTATTTCACATTGCAGTAAATGGGTTTGTCGAAGCCTTCCATTTGCCAATTCGAAGGCACAGTGATGGGCTGCCACTGTTTGGCCTCATTCTCCGTTAGCGCTAGCGCCGTCAACTCATCGCTGACAGCCTCCGGTGACGGGTATAACCTAAACATCCATTTACCGTTTAGGCTAACCTTACTGGCATTGCGATTTTGAACTGCATCGTCTTCACTGACAAAACCATTGTGTGGCGCATGGGCATTGATTCGATTACGTTGATATACGAGGGGATTCTGCCAATCTTTCTGTGATACAACTTGTTCGATGTCAGCCATGCATGGCTCCTGTGTGAAAACGCATTTGATACATCACAATATAGCTAAAATGCATTGATTACTTTATGCTTAAACCTCTCGTACTTTTATCCAAAACTATCAACACATCCTTACCAAAAGCAGAACAAAATAAATGCAGTCACCTTTTACGGATATTATTAATATAGGCCAGCAGTGCTTCGAGCGCTTTATTGATAGTAGTACGTCGCCAGAAATAATGGCGTTAGATATTGAGCTAGCAGGATGTTCAAACTTATCAGGAGAATACGTTGTTGGCAGAGTGATGCCGCCAAACCATACGCTGTTTTACTCACTATCAGGGGAAGGATGCTTTCGTACACCACATGGCTCGTTCAGCTTATCAAGTGGTCAGCTTATCACGCTACCCGCCTATCAAAGCTTCGAGGTGAGCATTGCTAGTGATAAGTGGGATATTATTTGGCTAAACCTATCAGATACAGAGCAATGGAACGGGCTTTCGAAACAACATCCAAGGGTTATCGGCAATATTAATTTAGCGGCCTTACATCACGCTATGGAGTTATTGTATTTAGAGCACGATAACAGGAACCGTGAAGCTGCCATGCAAATTATAGGGCGTCATCTGCGGCAAGTGATAAGCCAAAATGACCATGAAAATAGTGAAGATGAGAGTAATGATAGACATGCCGTTAGGCTTCAGTCTTTATTTGCGGCGGTTGAGAATCAACTACAGTTTCAGTGGAGCGTAGAGAGCTTAAGTAAAAAAGCCCATTATTCTGCGCCTCATTTGCATCGCTTGTGTCTTAAGTACTTTAAGAGAAGCCCTATGCAGCAGGTCATTTATTTGCGCATGCAGCGGGCGCGAAACCTGCTGTTAAAAACACAGTGGCCTATTTCATATATTGCCCATTACGTGGGCTATGCAAATGTGTTTACATTTTCTAAGCGGTTTAAAAAGTCTGTGGGGAAACCGCCTCGCGAATTTCGCGAGGCTAGCACTTCAGACAAATACTAGGGTGTATTGATCTTTGCTGTACATTTTTGCAGCGGTCTGTGAGCCTGTCTCTTATACACATCTCCGAGCCCACGAGACCAGAGAGGATCTCG
>OJEM01000218.1_pt1 | contig 15037 bp, 15 predicted proteins | sample 1593651 | NCBI WGS metagenome assembly OJEM01 (sample SAMN05416819, study PRJEB24817) | seawater metagenome | isolation source: Sea water | place: Canada:Atlantic | collected 2013-07
TGTAAAAGCTAGCATTGAAGACCCAGCGACCGCCATTCTTGATATCGACCAGCAAGTGGCAGAGTTTATTCGCAGTGACGATTACCCCAGTGAACAGTTCGGCGTACCGCTAGCGGGCAGCCTTATTCCTTACATTGACTCTCAGTTACCGTCTGGGCAAAGTCGCGAAGAATGGAAAGCGCAAGCTGAGGCAAATAAAATATTAGGCATTAGCAACGCTGCGCAAAAGGAAATACCTATCGACGGTATTTGCGTGCGTGTTGGTGCAATGCGTTGTCACAGTCAAGCCATTACCATTAAGCTTAAAAAAGACCTTCCTGTAGAGGAAATAGAAACAATTTTGGCATCACACAACGAGTGGGTAAAAGTGGTTCCTAATGATAGAGACGCTACTATGCAGGAGCTTACTCCCGCCAAAGTAACGGGGACATTAACCATACCTGTTGGTCGAGTTCGCAAACTTGCAATGGGGCCAGAATATATTTCCGCTTTCACCGTAGGCGATCAGCTTTTATGGGGTGCCGCAGAACCACTTCGCAGAATGCTGCGCATAGTATTGGCTGCATCTGAAAATCAGCTTTAAAAAACGGGCTGTGGCTTTCCTAAATGCGCGAAAAATTGATGTCGTAACTTGATGTCAAAAGATGCGCAATAACATTTTTGCATTTGTAATAAAAAGCTCCGTTTCTGCAAAGAAACGGAGCTTTTATGTGAGAATAGCTCGTCCTATTCAGGGCATCAGCTCGCTGGCCGACAAGTGCGGCGACCCCGCTCCGTTTTTTTCAGCTCGCTTAACCAATGACACGATATGGCTATTCACCGGAGTGTGGATATTGAGTATTGCGCCTTTACGCACAACTTCCCCGTTTAGAAAATCGATTTCAGTTGGCCTGTTAAGCTCTAGATCTTCATACATGGAAGAGCGTGCTTGAGGGTCTATTTTTAGCGTGGAGGCGGCAACCAACTTAAAGAGGCCGTTTGGGAGTAACAAAATATACGGCATAAGAGAGGGTATAACCTTACCCAATCGCGCTGGCGTAATCCCTTTAGCTTTAAGCACAGCCAACGCCTCTTTTTGTACTGCTGCGACTACTTTTCGATAATCTCTATTACCTAGCTGTTGCTGAAGTGGAATACCAGAGAGTGCATTAACCGCATTATTAAGGTTAATAATTAACTTACCATACTGGACGCTAGTCAAATCATTATAAACATCAACGGGCAGTGTTGCATTGTGTAGCTGCGTGAGGAGTGCCTGGCAAACATTATCTTTATTTTCTATTGCTAAGCTGCCTTGAGTGCCACAATGAAAATGCCCTTCACCTTGATAAAAAATATTAAACGGAACCATCCCCTTCAATACTGTTTGTTGCAGTGAGGCTTGAAGCAACTCTCCATTGCCAACGCCGTTTTGAAAACTCACCACTACCGCATTTGGGGAGGCATATTGCTTTATCAATGCCGCTGCACTCTCTGTGTCTAAGCTTTTAACGCACAGTAATATGAAGTCGGCTGCAGCAAGTACATCGTTATCTGTAGTGAAATGAATTTCACTGCCACTCACCGTGCTATTTCGATGTTCCCAATCGGTTAATCGCAACCCGTGCTGCGCAATATCGTGTTGTAAGCGGGCTCTTCCCACCAGACTTACATTGGCCCCAGCGGCAATTAGACACCCACCAATGTAGCACCCCACGCTGCCTGCGCCGAGTATGACTATTTTTGTAGTTTTATTATTTGTCATTAGTTTCAAATCCAGTAGAGCATTAATTGGTTGGCGCTACGTAATCGACATTTTTTGTTAGCCTGCTACGACCTACTAATAAGACGAGCTAATACGACGAGCTATTAACTTCAATCATCTAAAACATCTTATTTATCGGCCTAACCATGGATGCAGTCGCATATCCCACCCTTATTGTTCTGCAATATAAATCAGCAGTATGCCAACACATTAGATAGTTAGGTTGCTCTTAATCCATCAAAAAGTAAACACGCCAGTTGCCTGTTTATATGTTTGCTCTCCTTTGCAACCGACGAATGAATGAGCGCATTTTTTTGAGCGTAAAGTAAAAGAAAGCGAAACAAACAAAGTCGAAAAAAATGTACTTATACTTTGAAAGAGAAGAGGCATTTAACGCTAAGTCTGCCTCACCAATAAAAGACATAGGGTTAATAGAAAACGGAAGGTTTAAATAACTAAGAACACTGTATTGAAGAAATTTACTGCATAGTGTTATGCCAAGAAGAAGAACGACTCCATCGAAAATTTTGTGAGCGAAAGATATGTTTTTCATAGCGCAGCCCTAAAATGTATAAATCTGTGCCAGAAATAGCGACAAATGAAACACGTTATTGTGATGCGTATAAGCTCAGTGCAAATGGCTGTTGATAAACTACTGTACCCCAGCCCTAAATTAGCACCGTTAGAAAGTATCCCTAATTATTACCGTTAAATGATGCTTTTATTGCAGAAGATATTTACCCATTGCACCTTCAGATATCTACTCACGTATGGAGTACCGCGAGTTGTATTTTGCACTACAGATGTGTCTTTCAATACATTTGTAGTAGCATGTCGCTCTAGTCAAATGGTTTTAAAGAGGCGCCAATGTCAGATGATCAACAAAATAAAACTCAACAACCCATTCAAACAGTAAGCGACCTTGCAAAACACCTTGATTACTCGTTTCTCAACAGCCTTGTTATGGACCCAGATGCCAGAGTCGATGGCAGTGAGCACAATCCAAGACAAGTTTTCTCAGGCCATTACGTACCGGTAACGCCTACCCCAATAGCTAACCCGAAGTATGTCGCTCATAGCCACACCTTCTTTAAGGAATTGGGGTTTGATAATAGCCTGGCTTACACGCCTGAATTTATGCGCTTATTTTCTGGTGATATGTCTTCCCTCCCCTCTGATATAAAACCACATGGGTGGGCTACTGGCTATGCACTGTCAATCTACGGCACTGAATATATTCAGCAATGTCCATTTTCAACGGGCAATGGGTATGGAGATGGGCGAGCCCTTTCTATATTGGAGACCGTGACTAACAAAAAGCGCTATGAAATGCAGTTAAAGGGCGCAGGAAGAACACCTTACTGTCGAGGCGCAGACGGCAGAGCGGTATTGCGCTCCAGTGTGAGAGAGTTTTTAGTACAAGAGCATATGCACGCACTAGGCATTCCTACGTCTCGTTCCCTCAGCTTATTTATGTCTCAGTCGGAAACGGTGGACAGACCCTGGTATTTGGAGGGGTCGAACTCCCAAGACCCCGAAGTGATGGTGCCAAATCTCGTGGCCATATCAACCCGCGTTGCCCCCTCATTTATAAGAGTAGGTCAATTGGAGCTTTTCGGAAGAAGGGCGAGAAGCAATCAACACCCTTTGGCTTTGCAGGAGCTTAAACTGCTGGTTGAGCACTTAATTGAGCGTGAGTATAAGAATGATATTGATACTAACCAGCCATTTGAAGCTCAGCTAGTCGCCCTTGCTACTGCGTTTCGAGACAGACTCACATCGCTCGTGGCGCACTGGGTTCGAGTAGGCTATTGCCAAGGTAATTTCAACAGCGACAATTGCGCGGCGGGAGGTTATACACTGGATTACGGACCATTTGGGTTTTGTGAACTGTTCGACCCAGCTTACCAACCATGGACGGGTGGAGGTCGCCACTTCTCATTCCTTAATCAGCCCGTAGCAGCAGAAAAGAACTTCGGCATGTTTTGTCGTGCAATTGAGCCATTGCTTACCGACACGCCACATGAACTAGAGGCACTGCGCAATATAAACGAAAACTTCGCCTCGGTTATGCAGCAAAAAATGAACACCATGTGGGCAGCAAAACTGGGGCTTGCTGCTTATGATAATGAACTACTGCTTCAACTTTTACACTTAATGATGCGCACGGGTGCAGACTTTAACCACTTTTTCAGAGAACTATCTCACCTTCCTAGTGATGTTGAAGCGCTGACGACGAGTTTTTACGCACCACTAAAAGAGGATATGGTTGCTCAGTGGAATAAGTGGATTCAAAATTGGCGAGCACAGCTAGAAAAATCAGGTGAAAAGTCATCTGAAGAGACAGGGAAAGAGTCAGATAATGTTGACGAATGCGCGAGAAGAATGAAGCTTACTAACCCTAAATTTACGTGGCGTGAATGGTTCGTGGTGCCAGCGTATAAAGACGCAGAAGGGGGTAAGTTCGAACGCATTCACGCTTTGCAAGACATGCTTACCAAGCCATACGATGAACGGTCAGAACATGAGCAAAGCCAGTATTACCGGTTGCGCCCAAGAGAATTTTTTGGCGCGGGTGGCATTTCTCACTATAGTTGTTCTTCTTAACACCGCGCAGTACATATAGCACCCAAAGCGAATACAAGTTACCTCAAAATGCTGCTTATATCTAAATTAAGGCGCTGTCATCTCAGACAGCGCAATCAGTTTCATCGTTATTTTGCTTCGACAAAACGCTCTTCTAAGTAACCAATAATTGCTTTAGAGTCATACATCCATTCAACGCCCTTTTCGTTTTCGATGCGAAGGCATGGCGTTTGAATTTTTCCGCCGCCCTGTAACAACTCTTCTCTATAGGGCGAACCCTCTGATACGTTTCGCTTTTGAATGGGTACATTGTATTTATACATTGCTCTTCGCGTTTTGATACAGAAAGGACAACCAAAGAATTGGTACAACGCTAATTTCTGACTTTCTTCAGCCACTTGCACTTGCTTTTCTGACGAACGCTTTAGTTTTGTGCCGCGGGTAATAACATCGAAAAACGCGATGATGGCACCGAGTAAGTTGCGAATAAGGTTTATAAAGAGTTTCATTTTACAGCTCTACTAACGAATGATGAAAAGACGGCGTGATTGTACTACTTAGTGTCACCTGTTGATAATTAAGATCGGGAAATTTATTGATGTGCGCAATGCTAGCGTTCGTATTCTTAAAAAAGTTTTTAATTCTTCTATATCCATACGCTGAGCGTGATACATAGAAAAACGAGACGCCCTTACCTCATTCATAGCCCTTTGATGAGCAAACAGCATATGCAGAGGAAAACTTGTGCTAATGTGTAACATTAGGGCGTGATATTTATACAAAAAGAGAAATGATGAAAAAGCTGTATTTATTACTTTGTTCTTTAGCGCTTGTAGGCTGCTCTATTACCCCGCCTGAGCTGGGTATAAGCGGTGAATCGCTTAAAGACTGCCCTGCTACTCCTAACTGCATTAGCAGCATAAACAATGGCTCTGGGGATATGGCACCAATTCTATTCAACGGTTCAAAGGCCGACGCAAAGGAAAAATTGCTTAGTATAATACGTTCACTACCTCGAACTACCGTAGTTGAAAAACGAGATAATTACTTGAGAGTAGAGTTCAGGTCACAATTATTTGGCTTTGTTGATGATGTTGAGTTTTTACTATCTCAAACACAAAGTAATAAAACGAAAATTGACTTTAGGTCGGCATCACGGCTCGGGTTGTCCGACCTAGGTGTAAATAAAGCGCGAATGAAAAAAGTTACTGCGTTGTTTGCCAAGTAATACCTTTTCCGGTTTTTAGGATAAGGTAATTCAACTAGACTAATGGCTGACAGCTTTCACACCAATATATCCGGCGCCCATTCCGCTGCCCTTTAATTATTGGTGTAACACATTCTCTACAAGGAAGTTCCTCGCGATTGAACACCATAAACCGAACGCTTTCATAGCTTCCCTTGGTTTTTGCAAGCGCAGTGGCAATACTCGTTGGCACTGTATGCCCTCGTGTTTTATACGCTCGCTTACCTACCGCTATCGTTTGTTTGGCAAGGGCCTCTATTTGCTCTGAGTTTAACTGCTTAGGTTTGAAGTCAGGATGCACGCCTGCGGCAAACAGTATTTCACTTCGCAAATAGTTACCAATACCCGCTACAAAATGCTGGTCGAGATACAGCGCGCTTAAACTGCGATTACAGAAACGCGCTGAAAGAAGTCGTTTACTGAGGGTTTGCCACTTTAAATTCTTCTGCAGTATGTCTGGACCAATCTTTGTCAAAAATGGATGGACGAGAAGCTCTTCTCGCTGATAAATACCAATATCGGACGCACTGTAAAGCAATGCGCTCTTTTCCTTTGTGTGAAGCGCTAGTCTGAGGGAGCGCTTAGTAGCCGGTAGCTCGCCTCTTTTTGCGGTCATCCAAACGCCATAAAGTTGATTATGAGAGTACACCGAAAGCTGATTATCGAAATGAATAAGCATGGCCTTTCCTCTCGTCTCAACTTGCTCAACCCGTCGGCCTTTAAGCTTGGCAGCGCCTTGAGTTAGGTGAGGCAAACCAACTTCTATATCTTCTATCTGCTGACCTTCAATAACCTTAGCAATTTTATCCGCAGCAAGACGAATTTCAGGACCCTCTGGCATTTCACTAAACCCTTATGCGGATAACAATAAAACTAATAATACTAGGAATTTACGTTTGAAATCTGTGAAGGGATTTTAATTTTTTTGGTAGTTTATAAACCAAAGTTATTCAGACACAAAAAAGCCCCGTTCTTTTCAAAGAAACGGGGCTTTTTTGTTTATTTGGCGGAGAGAGAGGGATTCGAACCCTCGTAAATGCGAGACCAAAAATAAAACCATATAAAACATAAGCTTGAGTGTAAAGCATTGGTCATTTTTGTACCAGCATATTGTACCTATTATTTTGAACAATTTTACTCGTAGCAACTTAAGTGTATAAATATTTACCATAGGAAAAAATTAGTGAATAATTAATCTGCTGAACAATATAAAGGATAGAGGGAATTACCATCAGATTATTAGGCGTATCTTTAGAGCTCAAAAAACAATCGATAAAGAATTGGCTCCATAAGGGTTTCAGTTGGACTGACATCACTACTTTATTAACTAATAATTACAGCCTGCTTTTAATTTTCTGTACGTACACATATGCCATGGTGCTTGGGCCCCTTGTGGTCAAATTCGACTGGGTATATCTTCAAGAGGTTTGGTCTAGGTGGCAGAGTTTGAATGTGGGTGTATTGGCGTTAATCTCTAGTGTGCTGGTATTTAAAGCCACAAAGCACCACTCTGAACAAGAAAGACAGCGTCGATTCAAAGCCGCAAGAGCGATGCTACCTGATGCTCTTTCTGAACTAACAACTTACCTAAAGCACGCAGCAAAGTCATTAGACCAATTATGGGATGACTTCGAATATTCTGCAGTTTCTAGTGATAGCGAATTCGAGATTATCTACCCTAAATTACCCGTAAAGGCGCGTGAGACTATTAAAGAATGTATTAGTCAAGCCAATGACGATGTAGGTGATTATCTCGCTAGGATATTAGCTAACCTTCAAGTATTCGATACACGATTATCTGAAATGTGCGAAGAGTGCAAAGGGAAAGCACGTAAATCTCCACATGGTCAGGAAGTAAAAGTAGCAATGATACTGGCAGCTAAATCTCACGCCTTAGTTAGCAATATTTTCGAGTTTTCGAGGGGAATAACGAAATTTAGTGCCATTGAGTTAGAGTTACATCATTACATGTCATCTTATGCATTGCTTGAATTAGAAGTAGGTACTGGCTTGGATAAATACTCAGACTTAACCGCAATGACAGTAAAGAGTATTGGGTCTAAAGAGGGAGTATTTAGTCTATAAGTTATTGCACGGTAACAAAGGATTTATAATCCTCTCTATACGGAAGCCAGCTCGAGCTTTTTATCTTGAATACACTATTACAAGCTTAAGTTGCTCACTACCTCCACTAATTTACAAGGACTTAAATATGCGTAATTTTTTATCATATATCATAGCTCTAACAGTCTTCTTTATTGCTTCTAGTTCTGTTGGAGAGCTTCTCAGTAGCTATGATGATAAAGGGTACGTAGATGTTAAAGGTATCTTCATAGCAATAACTGTAGGGATGCTAGCAGCTTACTATACTGGTAAGTGGTTCAGCGATAAGTTTGTTCCCCATCATATTTATATTACTTTTCCTATATGCGCGATATTAGTCCTAGGTTACTACTTACATCAAAAATTTGGCTATAGTTCCCTTCTAAGCAAGCCATGGTTTCAAATCTATATTTTGGGAATACTCTCTGCTGTTTTAACATCTGTCGTCTCTTTCATTTGGAAGAAGCTAACAGAACACATTTCTGGCGAAGCTGCTATAAAAAAACAAATTAGAAGACTATTTCAGACCTCTAAAAGTAATATCTACACAAGACATGGAGTTCCTTTCGTTTTGACACTCCATAGTTTATTCGTATTGACCTCTTGGATATGCGTTATCTTGAATATAATCGATATCTTAGGGGCAACCTATGCACTTTCTAAAATACTACTTCGTAGTGAATCAGAGCAATTTAAACGTATTAAAATGCCTTTAATAAACAATCAAAGTTTATCGAATGAAAAAGCTTGGGCTCTTCTATCAGCATACGCAATTACAATGGGAGCCAGTGTCGATAAAGATGATCTCATAGCAGACCTTGAGAATGTCTCAAGAGTACATGTAAACTTTGATTTTGATAGAGCACTCAATGAACTTCAATTCATGTCCGTAATAAGCTCAAATATCGTTGAATCAACAAGAGCTCACTTTGAACCTACTTAAATCATGATGAATAAGTCTAATAATTGATTTAACTACTTTTTGCTCTCTATCCTTTGAAGGCATCTGTATTCATTAGGTATACCCATACGAGCATAGTCAAAACCGCCCTCAAATGTACCTCTATGACTTGATTTTTATTTATGGGTACTTTACCCTCTGCCACCTCTTAGAATCAAACAGGTACAGGAAGTGGCTGATTTAGCTTACATCAGGGTCTCTACTACGGACCAAAACACAGACCGTCAGTTGTCAGACTCTGGGCTCTCTTTCAAGAAGCAGTTCATTGACCGCTGTAGTGGTGGTACTACTAACCGCCCAGCAATAGAAGACCTTAAGGAATATGCCAGAGAGGGAGATACTATTCATGTTCATAGTATTGATAGACTCGCTAGGAACCTTGTAGACCTCAAGACACTCGTAACCCAATGGAACTCAGAGGGAATCAACGTAAAGTTTCATAGAGAGGCATTGTGCTTCAATGCTGGTGGGTCTGATGCAATGTCTGACTTAATGCTAAGCATGTTAGGAGCTGTTGCCCAGTTTGAGCTATCAATGATTCAAGAGAGACGTCAGGAAGGCATAGAGAAAGCCAAGCAAGCTGGTAAGTATCGTGGGCGTCCAGTTAATCAATCCAACCACCGGCGCATACACACACTGCGCTCAGAGGGCGTATCGCTTCGTAAGATTGCCTCTGAGGTAGGTGTGTCATTATCAACAGTGCAAAGGGCTTTAGCAGTCTCTGAGAAAGATTAAGTAATTATCAATGAGTAGAAAAGTAACACCAAGAAAGTGTAGTGAATGTGGTAAACGTAGAATGCCAGCCAAACGGTCAAACGGGCGGTTAAGTACTAAGTGTAAAGATTGCTATGGAGGTCAGTTCTGGCAATCTGAATTTGGTCGCTGGTTTGCAGAGGCAGCTAAGAGGCAGTCACCAGTTAGTATGCCTATCGATGAGAATGATATTAAGGGGATTCATGCCCTTTGGAAAGAGCGTAAGAAGGGCTTAGGTTTTAAAAAAGTAAGGGGTCAACTAAAGCCAATCTATGATTACCATATTAGCCACAGGGACCCAGCAAAAGGGGATGGGTTTCAAGGTCGTTTTACCACTGCAAACCTTATGGTTGCCACAGCTAAAGCCAACAAAATGGCTTACAACAAAGAATCAATAGATCATGGTTTCAGGGTTTACACCAATAAAAGGCCCTTTGAAACAGCAGCAAAGGTAAGAGAGTGGTCTAGTGGACAATATGACTTAACAGGACTTGTTGGAGAGTTAGAACTCAAGAAATACGTTTCTAAGAAAAACAGTATTGTAGATATTAACTCAGATTTCTTACCTCAAGGAAAGCCACCACAGACAATGCTGGAGCATCAACTGAATAGGTTCAAAGGAGGCAGCACGGAGCCTTGGAGACACACAGTAAGCAACGCTAACGAATCGTTTTCATCAGCTCTTGTCTATGGAATTGGTCTTGGTAGTGGTGAACTAGATGAGTCTTATGAGGGGCCTCAAGAGCAATCAGTTGATGACTTCTAGCTTAATTCAAAGACCCGCACAGTTACCACGAAAAACACATCAATGACCTTTGCAAATCCCTTTGGTGGCGCGGCTTGAAGAGATATGCGCGACGCCTCAGTGAGCACGCCTCGACGAGACAGTAGTACTTTTCTACTCAGTAGCGAGGTGCTGTTTTTAAATGAGCATCATATTGCATGTTTAAGCTCTCACAATAACAGGTTCATCTAGTTATTATTTCAAAGTGCCCTCTGAGCTTATCAGGGGGTGCATAACTATGTCATAAGGAGTAGTAATGACACAACCAACAGACAACACACTACGCGTTTATTTCCATAGTTCTTGGGTCTCACAGACCAAGAGAGGTGGATGGGCTTTCTTAATGACCCGTAGAGACAACGAGAACAACCTACAACGATCAGGACTTAAAGGGAGCGCATCAGCTACCACACAACAAACAATGGAGCTTACAGCAGTTGTTGAGGCTTTCAGACGCATTAATGAAAGGCAGTTAGCAGACAGGCCAATTACAGTCTACACCTCAAGCAATTACATCAACCAAGGTATCAACACATGGTTAGCGGGATGGAAGACTAACAATTGGAAGGGAGCCAACAAGAAAACCGTTAAGAATGCTAAGCTATGGCAGGAGCTTGATAAGTGGAATGAGGAATTTAAGCCTATATGGGAACTCATCACCAATGAAGGAGACCACCCAGTAGACACAGACGTCAAAGCAATGGCAGTAACAGCAGGTAAAGGAGCATAAACAAATAAATGCACAAGACAACGCGGGTGGACTTTTAACAAGCACAGAGAAGGGATTGAATGTAGTGGCTACCCTTATTGGTCTATTGACCGTTAGAGGCTCTGAGGGCGTCTGCAAGTGTTCTGATTGGGGCCATGAGGCTCATTGCCCTGAGGTGGACTTATGGACGCGCTGTGGTGCTTGTTTCAGTAATCTGGTTACAGATGATGACGTTACGAGCCTTGATGATATTGACCCTATCTAAAACGCTATGCTAGATGATGTGAGTACACTTTAATGATTCTCAGGTGTACCCATCATCACAAAAAAAAACTAAGTCGCATCCACCCGTTAATTCAATTAAAAACCCAAAAAGTTTACGACTAAATTTTAACCACAAATTCCACCAAACTTATCACACGTTTTTTTTAAGAATCACGGAACGCCGCAATCGTATTGAAAGGGAAATGCTGGCGTATAGCCCCCCTGTCTTCATATTGCGGTCAATAGATTTTCCTAATATTTAATCTAGGGAGCTTATCAATGGCATCCTTTTTAGTCTTAAGCGTTACTGACCCGTAGCTCTCACCCTCAGACTTCGCTGCATGTCCTGATAATGAATTGCTTACGCTGTCTTGAACACCAAGTGCTCTCATCTCAGTTTTGAATGTATGCCTGAAAGCATGCGAAGGCTGTTTTGTTTCGACTCCTTTAGCTCTAACTCGATTCCCCCACCAACGACTCATAGCAATTGATACCTTATCATATGAGCCTTTAGGAACCTTGGGGAACAGTCGTCCCTTTATCCCAGCTATATAGTCTAAAAAGCCTAATTCAATAAGGTGTTCAGGTACTGGAATATGCCTTAGAGAAGAATTTGTCTTCACACTCTGACCAACGCCTCTTCGAATGTTGAGGTAATAAATCCCCTCTTCGTTACGTCCAATATCAGAACTGTCCAATTGCGCTATCTCACCAAGACGTAGCCCAGTATATCTGCAAAAAAGAGGAACCCAATAGCAAGCTAATCCATACTTATGATTAAACGAGGGATTAGTAAAAACTTCATCAGAGAATACTGTAGCGATATCTTCAGGTGTGTATCCTCTATCCGTCGAATCTACTTCTTTTTGCTTCTCTGTATTCTTAACAGTGACACCAAATGTTGGATTATTCATAACTAAACCCAACTCGACAGCATAGGTAAACACTGGAGATATTTGTTTGATAGCATTCTTTACTGTTAGGGGGGATAAGAGCTTTAATTCATTTGCAGCAGCGAACTCAATTTGTTCTGAAATAGTCATTTTTTTAACAGCCCTAGATTTGTTTTTAGGAAGTTGTAACAACGTATTACGAAATTTAACTATGTCGCTCTTGGTTATATCAGCAATATCCATATCCCCAAATATTGATACAAAACGAGCCACCTTCGATTTGGTTTCATCCAATGTTTTTAACCTAGATTGATTACCTTTATTTTGTAGGATGTCTGACGCTCTCCACTGCTCGTAAACATTGGATAGGTTCGTTTCTGAGTCATTAACAGTGTTACTTAAGTCATTTTGATTAGTGGCCCTAGACAATGCCTCATGAGCTAAGTTCATATCTCTGGGTTCATCAGACCAGTTTCTTTTATGACGACTTAAGCATAGTTTCTGTAGGTCAACGATGTGGCTGTAAAACGCCTTAGCAAGGTTAATATAAGAGTCACTTGAACGGGGTATCGATATCCCATCCCGCTTTAATTGAGGATCGATAAACTCTGATAGTTCTTCAGCAAATTCTGCTAACTCTAATCTAGAAGCTCGAAATACTTCTGAACCCTTTAATGTCAATGTGTCAGTTAGGCCAAACCAATGGGGGTATATACTTGCATCTCTAGGCTTATCATCTGCTGAGTCCCAAACGAGATGTTCATTTTCACTATTATGAAATACGAGGAAATCGTCATAACTATCCGTTTTCTGAACCTCATCACGTGTAAGGACATACCAACGGTTAGCAATTATCTGACAGTCTCGCAGGGATAGTTCTTGGGTAGCTTCACCTTTGAGCGTTAACTCTGCATGGTCCAATTGCTCATCAATATCAGCCAATAATGGGATTATTCGCTTCTTTGCTTCACGTAAATCTTTAGTACGTAATGACTGCTTAAATTCACGCTTCCCAATGATGGGCACTAGGTGCTTGGGGACACCTTTTCTAAGATAGTATGTACCTGATTTTGGATGCTTAAACGGAGAACTCATTATACTCATTTGTACCAACCTTTTGTACCAGTTGGTCCGCAAGGTCGATTCTCTAAACCCTAGAAACAACAAGGCCCTGCGTAATGCAAGGCCTCGATGCTATTTGGCGGAGAGAGAGGGATTCGAACCCTCGTTAGGTTTAACCCTAAACACACTTTCCAGGCGTGCGCCTTCAGCCACTCAGCCACCTCTCCAAATTTTTTATCAAGGATGTTTCAACAATGAAACTCCTTGAGCGCGCGTATAGTAGGTAAACCCGCCGCTATTATCAAGAACTTGCTTAAAATAAGTATGCAAGTGCTTATAAAACAGACTATTTACTACAGGCCGCCCTTTGCTTTCAACTCAGCTGAAAATTGTAGCATGCGATCAAGTGGAATAAGCGCGTCAGTGCGAAGTGAATCATCGACAAAAATTTCGTGTCCATCACTACCCTCGGTTAACGACGCCTTAATCGCCTCTAAACCGTTCATTGCCATCCATGGGCAGTGAGCACAACTTTTGCACGTAGCGCCGTTACCGCCCGTTGGAGCCTCTATAAACGTCTTATTTGGCTCTAGTTGCTGCATCTTGTAGAAAATACCTTTGTCGGTAGCAACAATAAAGGTGTCATTTTCCATTTCTTGCGATGCTTTAATTAGCTGACTTGTAGAACCAACTGCATCCGCCATGTCTACAACACTGGCTGGCGACTCTGGGTGTACTAACACTGCGGCGTCGGGATAAAGGGCTTTCATGTCGCCAAGTTTTTGTGAAGAAAACTCATCGTGAACAATACACTCACCCTGCCACATTAGCATGTCGGCACCGGTTTGCTTGGCAATGTATGCGCCTAGGTGTCTGTCTGGGCCCCAAATTATTTTTTTGCCCTGACTGTCGAGATGCTCTACGATTTCCAAAGCAATACTCGATGTCACTACCCAGTCGGCACGCGCCTTTACTGCAGCAGAGGTGTTGGCATACACAACAACTGTGTGATCAGGATGCTGGTCGCAAAACTCACTGAATTCTTTTGCTGGACAACCAATATCCAATGAACACGTTGCCTCTAGGGTTGGCATGCGCACTGTTTTTTCAGGGCTGAGTATTTTAGCCGTTTCGCCCATAAAGCGAACGCCAGCTACAATCAGAGTTTGTTCTTCTGCGTCACGCCCAAATCTCGCCATTTCTAACGAGTCGGCAACACAACCACCAGTTTCTTCAGCTAATGCCTGAATTTCGTGGTCGGTGTAGTAATGGGCTACAAGCACCGCGTTACGTGCCTTAAGTAAGGCTTTTATTTCTGCCTTTAACTCGGCTTTACGTGCTTCTGATAGTGGCTGTGGTTTTGCTGGGAACGGGTAATCCACCTGCTCCACACGAAATGCTACTGACATTTACCTACATCTCAATTGCGACAAGGGTCGCGATTATACCCAAGTGTCATAAAAATTACACACTACATGATCAATAATAGCGCAATAAAAGGCCCTAAAATTCTAAACTGCCGGCTATTAACGTCTGTTACTCATTGCGGTAGCCTCGATTGTTCAAAATGGATACTACAGTATCTGCAAAATTGCATATAAGACTGCTCATAATAATCGATACTAGGTTCGGAAATTGTGAGATCAAAGAGTCAGTAATAAAGAATGTTTGAAGCGCCCACGCCAGAAGCGATTAGGACAGCAGTTGATATTGTATTAGTTCGCTACAGCTTAGCTAGGATTGTGTGGCAATGTGCTTAAAAAAATGATTCTCTTGGATAAGGATATCTGAGATTTGAATTCTTAAGTGGGGGTTTTTAATTAGTCTAGAAAAAGGATGGTGGGTCGTGCTGGATTCGAACCAGCGACCAATTGATTAAAAGTCTGTCTCTTATACACATCTGACGCTGCCGACGAAGAGGATAGTGTAGAT
>OJEM01000238.1_pt1 | contig 14079 bp, 10 predicted proteins | sample 1593651 | NCBI WGS metagenome assembly OJEM01 (sample SAMN05416819, study PRJEB24817) | seawater metagenome | isolation source: Sea water | place: Canada:Atlantic | collected 2013-07
TGCCGTATTGACGGCCTGTTGGCAGGCCGGAGGCGATACTGCCGTCCTGCCTGTCCATCTAGGGCCTGTTAACACTGCCGAGATGACACCTGTTGAGCCCCAAAAGCCGTCAATCTAGGCATGAGGAGTGAAGTTTGGTGGCTCCAAATGAGTGACGAATAACGACGAGTGGCGGCTTTGACTCCGCGCAAGCGCTCCGCCCTTCGGGCCAGCCTTCGGCTGTTCACTGCGCAGGCTTGTGTGGGGCTCAACCCGAAGGGCTGGTCCCTTTTCCCGCCCAGCAGTGCCATCCGCTGTTTATGTAGAATGACTACACGGCACACCGGCTGACACCACTGGACGAAAAAATGCATCCAGCAGGCGTTACCTCGGTAGTGTTAACAGGCCCTAGAGTAATTCATGGATTCATTGTCACAGGCCGTATTGGGTGCCTCCGTCGGGGGCGCCGTTCTCGCCCGCCCGCTGGGCCGCCGGGCCCTGCTCGGGGGTGCTTTGCTGGGCACCTTGCCTGATCTGGATGTTCTGATTGATTACGGCGATGCGGTGGCCAATTTCACCGAGCATCGCGGCTTCAGCCATTCCCTGCTGGTGTTGTTGCCGGTATCGCTGCTGCTGGCCTGGCTGCTGCAACGCTGGCGACCGGCCATCAGCCTGTGGCGCTGGTGGGCCTTCACCGGTCTGTGCCTGCTCACACACCCGTTACTGGATGCCTTTACCACCTACGGTACGCGCTTGTTCTGGCCTCTGGGTGATCCGGTGGCGATCAGCAGTATCTTCATCATTGATCCGCTTTATACCCTCCCCCTGTTGGTTGCCGTGATAGTGGCTCTGGCACGACCGCCGGCAATGACGGCACTGGCCACCGGGCTGACGCTGTCCTCCCTGTATCTGTGCTGGAGCCTGGTGGCCCAGCAATGGATGACACAGCGGGTGATGCCGACGCTGGCGCAACGGGGCTTGAGTGAGGCGCCACGTCTGGTGCAGCCCATGCCGTTTTCCACCCTGCTGTGGCGGGTGACGGTGCTGGGGGAGCAGCAGAGACTCGAAATTGTCACCGGTGTGCTGGATAACGGCGATGCCCTGACAGTGGAAACCTTTCCTCGTTCGCCGCAGGACTATGCCGAGGCCATGCAGGTGCCAGCGGGTCGCAAGCTGGCCTGGTTTACCCGGGGTTTCATGGATGTGGAAGCCGGGCCTGACCAGTTGTTGGCCACGGATATTCGCTTGGGGGTGCCGGGTTTGCACCCCTTCCAGTTTGTGCTGGCGGAACAGGAAGATGGTGCCTGGAAGGCATTGCCCAGCCATAAGCTGCCGCGGCCCATGGCTAACCCGCAGGCCTGGCCGGCGCTGCTGGACCGGACCCTGGCCCGCCAACCGATCCTCTGCCTGACCACCCTGGAAGCCTTGCCGGCGGGCAGCCCCTGTCCATCGGTGATGCCCTAGTGGGCTGCTTGCAAAATCAGGTAACAGTTCGCGTCGCCAAAGCGCCCAGCTCTGCGTTGGAAAAGTTTGAAATAAGCCCACTAGCGGGCGCCGGTATAGACCTCCTCGCGGCCGCCGGCATGGCTGAATACCCATTGCCAAAGCTGAATGTCCCGCGCCTGAAAGGCGCCGGCGCAGGCATTGAGATAATAGCGCCACATGCGATGGAAACGTTGGTCGTAACGATCGGATAGCTGCGACCAGTGTGTGACGAAATGACGATCCCAGGCGCGCAGGGTGCGGGCATAGTCCGGGCCGAAATTATGCAGATCCTCACAGACAAACCAGTCCTCCGCGTTACGGGCAATCTGTGCGCAGGATGGCAGTTCACCATTGGGGAAGATGTACTTGTCGATCCAGGGATCGTGGCGGCTGGTGCTGGTATTGGTGCCGATGGTATGCAGCAGCATCAGCCCCTGGCGATGCAGCAGGTGGGCGCAGGTTTCCATGAAGGTGGCGTAATTGCGGCGCCCCACATGCTCGAACATGCCCACGGACACCACCCGGTCAAAGCGACCTTGCAGCTTACGGTAATCCTCCAGGCGGATGTCGACGGGTAGAGACGCGCAGCGTTCCCGGGCCAGACTGGCCTGCTCCCGGGACAGGGTCACACCGACGCCGGAGATCCTGTAGTGCCGGCAGGCATACTCCAGCAGCCCGCCCCAGCCGCAGCCGATATCCAGCAGGGTCATGCCCGGTTTCAGATTGAGCTTGCGGCAGATCAGCTCCAGCTTGGCTTCCTGGGCCTGTGCCAGGGTTTCGGCGTCGCGCCAGTAACCGCAGCTGTAACTCATGGTGGGGTCGAGCATGGCCTCGAACAGGTCGTTACCCAGGTCGTAATGCTGGCGGGCTACCCGGGTGGAGCGATGCAGGCTTTGTCGGTTGAACAACCAGTGCCCCAGCCATTGCAGACCGCTCTGCAGCGGCGAATGGCTGACCCTGTTGGCGCCATGGGTCAGCAGGCGATGGAAGAATGCATCCAGCGCATCGCAATCCCACCAAGCATCCATGTAGGACTCGCCCAGACCCAGGGAGCGTTGCAGGGCGATACGGGTCAGGGTGCGGGGGTGGTGAATTTGCATGTCCCAGGGGCGGGAACCGTTGATACGCACATCGGCGGCTTCCAGCACATCCCGGACCCGGCCGGTCAGGCCACGGTACACATGGGGGGGCGCTGATTGGTGGATTGACTGCGGACGTTGCACGCTTGCCATCGGGTGCCTCCTTGCCAGTTTGCCGGTCTATGCAGGCGACTGCATGGCTGCCCATGGGAGTTATAGCATGGTCCTCGGTCATGAAAAGTCGATGACCGCACAACGATTCCTATTGTCAAAGGTCCGCGCCCGCCTTTCAAGTCGGGGCTGATTCAGGCCGGGTAAAGGCTACCCATGGTGGCGGCCAGCGCCCGCTGGCAGGCCGCCGGAGTCAGCCCAGACCAACGCTTGAAGGAGCGGCGGAAGTTGGTGCTGTCGGTGAAGTTCAGCTGCCTCGCCACCTGTTCAGTGCTGTAGCCATGAAACTGTAACCAGTGGATGGCCTGATGCAGGCGCGCCTGATCGAGCAGTTGCTGGTAATGGCAGCCCTGGTCGCGCAAACGCCGCTTGAGGGTGGCCGGGCTGCACTGCAGCGGGTTGGCCAACTGCTGCAAGGAAGGTGGGCTGGCCACGTTCTGCAACAGCTGGCGATAAAGATACAACCGGAAACTGTCGCCGCCGGCCAGCGGGTCCAGCTGCGGCTGACATTGCTGTTTCGCTGCCCGCCAGGCAATGGTCGACGCGCCGGGCCAGGGGCTTTCCAGGTAGTGGCGCGGCAGGATCATGGCATCCAGCTGGCCATCAAAATAGAGGGTGTCGCCCAGATGCACCTGGTATTGCTCCGGATAGGATGGCCGGGCATGGCGGAACTGGAAGGCCCAGGGCAGCCGCTCACCGCTGAGCCAGCGCGTCACTGACGCCAGCCCGGCCATGGCGGCTTCCACCACAAAACGGTGCTCGCTGCCGTTGCCGCAACTGTCCAGCCAGTGCAGGCACAGGTGCTGGTCGGTGACCGTCAGGCGAGCCCCCAGCAGGGGGAACACCAGTTTGCTGAAACCGGTAAACACCTGCAGGGCATCGTGCAGGTTACCGGCATTGCCGAGCAGGGCGCTGATGGCGCCGTAATGCCCGGGGAACAAACGCTGGCCATAACGGAAGCTCAGCTCCGGGTCTGGCAACAGTCGTCGGGCATTGTGGATCAGCTGCAGCCAGCCGTGCGGACTGAGCCGGGCTTCACCGCTGAGAATCTGTTCCTGGAACAGGCCGGTGTGTCGCAACAGCCGGTTCAGGTCGATGCCCTGATCGTGGATCAGATCAATCAATACCGCTGGCTGATGATGCGCGGGGATGAAGGCCTGATCTGCCAGATAGCCGTTCATCAGGCGACCCGGGGCTGACCCGAGCGGGATTGCAGCAGGCAACGATTGGCGCGCTCGATCAGGCTGTCCGCGCTGTCATGATGGGAGACGGCCAGGCCGGTGTGCACCGTTACCCTGTGGGTTTCGCCGCGTCGTGTCTTGAAGGCAAAGTGGTCGGCTGCCTGTTTCAGTTCCCGGCCCAGGTTCTCGGCAATCAGGCGTTCGGTGGCGGGCAGGACGACGGCAAAACGGTCGCCAGCATAGCGACACAGCAGATCCTTCTGGCGCAGGTTCAGTACCAGCAACTCGCTCAGTTCACGCAACAGCCGGTCGCCGTCGGCGCTGCCAAGCAGGCGGCGGCTGTGATCGAAGCAGTGCAGGTCAATCATGATCAGCGAAACCGGCTGTTGCGTATGCTGCAGCTCCAGCGCCAGTTGCTCGCGCAGGTAACGGGCATCGCTGAGCGGGGTCAGTGCATCGAAACTGCGGTGTTCACGGAAAATCCGTTCGCGCTTGAGCAGCTGCCGGTTGATGGCCTGCTGTTCCCGGTGCCAGTGATAGATGCCCAGTGTCAGCAGGATCATGCCCAGCGGCATGGAGCCGGATTCCACCCAGTGGTCCCAGTGCACATGGGCGGGCAGCTGAATGAACTCGTCCAGCACGTCCTGCCAGTAGGAGAAAAAGATAAACGCCAGCCCACCACTGAGCAGCCGGGTGACCCAGCCGGCGGGGCGGCTGTTGAAGATAAAGAAGGTCCACATCAGCGACAGCAGGGCCGCCCCGCCTTCTCCGGCAATATCCAGCCAGGCAATGTCCGCCGCCGGTTTTAGCGCGCCGACCGCCAGGTTCAGTATCAGTATGCACAGGCCGATCGCCACGATGGCTGCGATGGACCAACGGTGCAGTGCTGTCATGTTTCCCACGAATAACCTCCATTGTTTGCGCAGGGTATATCTGGTTGTCATGTCAGGGTGATGACAGCTGCTCCAGGCGAGGGGGCGAGCCTGCCGTGAGCATCTTCCCGGCAAGAACCACCACGCGATGGCAATGATCATGGCTCAGTGGTTTTTACCCTTGAGGGGGTCAAATCAGCTCACGGGTATGGCATTTCCGGCGTTGAAAAAACGCGGCGGCGGCCAGCGGGTCAGGGTTTTGCAGGTTTCCATGGATTCGGGGTGGGGTGCGATAGGATCACTCGTGACTGGGGATGTCCGTAAGTTATTGATTTGAAATGGCTGCAACGATAATGCGTCACCGAACTGACATATTTCCCGCCTACGGTGCCCGGCACACGACATCACCGTTACAGGGGGAATCTCCGTGGCTACACCCACTTTCCGATATCGCACGCTGACGTTGGCCATCGGCCTGCTGTGCGGTTCCGTTCAGGCAGAAGAAGCGCAGACCGTACAGGGCAGCACCGAACACGTGACCGTAATTGGCCAGGCCGCCAGTCTCGACAAGTCACTGAAGGAAAAGCGCCGTTCCGACAGTATTTCCGATGTGGTCTCCGCCGATGGCGTGGCCCAGTTGCCGGATGCCAACGCCGCCGAGGCGCTGCAGCGTATGCCGGGGGTGACCGTCGAGCGCGATCAGGGGGAAGGGCGTTATGTCACCGTGCGCGGCCTGGGCGCCGGTCTGAACGCGGTGTCCATCAACGGCTCCCTGCTGCCGTCTCCGGAAGGGGACACCCGCGCCGTGGCCATGGATGTGCTGCCGTCCGAACTGATCCAGTCCATGTCGGTGGTCAAGACCCTGACCCCGGACATGGATGCCAATTCCCTGGGCGGCACCATCGAAGTGCGCAGCCTGTCCGCGTTCGATCATGACGGCCCGTTCAATACTTTATCAGCCAGTGGCAGCCATGACGACAACACCGGAGAGATCAGCCCGAAACTGTCCGGGGCCCTGTCACGAAAGTTCAGTCTGGGTGACGGCACTGACAACTTTGGCGTGGCGCTGGCGGCCAGCTGGGAAGATCGGGATTTCGGTTCCGACAATGTGGAAACCGATGGCGGCTGGGACGACATCCGCGCCGGCACTCTGGAAGAAGTGCTGATGCGCAAGGCTGAGCTGAATCGCAAGCGTCAGGCGCTGGGCCTGAACTTCGACTTCAAGCCGGATGACATGACCTCCTTCTATCTGCGGACGCTTTATTCCAGCTTCGAAGACACGGAAAACGGCAACAATTCCCTGGTCGCCTTCGACCCGGTTGTCGGTGTGGGCGAAGACGGCACCGGCGAGGCGGAATTGGAATTCAAGAACCGCACCGAAACCCAGGAAATTCACTCCGTGGTACTGGGTGGCGAAAAACTGCTGGAGACCTGGACCCTCAACGGCCAGATCGGCTACAGCCACGCTTTTCAGGATACGCCCAACGAGGTGGAAGCCCTGTTCGTCGGAGGCCCTTTCAATGGCGCCTTCCACGACACCCGCAAGCCGATCCCGGCCATGGAGGCGGCGTACTACGATGCCAGCTCCTACGAAATGGACGAGCTGAAGCGCGAAGATCAACTGACCACGGATACCGAGGTCAATCTCAAGCTCGACTTCGCTCGTGACTACGTTCTGTCCGGTCATCCGTCACAACTCAAGTTCGGGACCAAGCTGAGCCGCCGCGAGAAAGACAATGATGTGGAGGTGGTGGAGTTCGATACCGGGGATCTGGCCAGCACCAGCCTGGAAGATTACCAGACCGAAGTGGATTACGGCCTGGCGCCGTTCGGCCCCGGCGCCAGCAACAGTGCGATCCGGGGAGCCCTGGCAGGCCTCAACGGCGAACGCAACGAGGTCGATTCCCGCCTGGAAGATTTTGAAATGCGCGAGGACGTGAATGCGCTTTACGTGATGAACAGTATCGATATCGGCGACTGGCACCTGTTGGCAGGTTTGCGCTACGAAGGCACGTCCTTCGAGGCCGACGGGGTGCGCTACGACGATGCCAGCGGCGAGTGGAGCCCCAACCGCAGCGACAAGCAGGACGACCATGTGCTGCCCGGGCTGCACGCCAACTACCGGCTGGACAGCGATACCCTGGTGCGTGCGGCGTTCACCCAAAGTGTGGTGCGGCCTTCCTTCGAGCAACTGGCGCCCTATGTCTATCTTGAAGACGATGGCGGCGACCTGAAGGCGGAGTTTGGCAACCCGGAACTGGACCCGTTGAAATCCAGCAACCTGGATCTGGGCATCGAGCGTTATGTGGGCCGTGTCGGCCTGATGTCCGCCTATGTGTTCTACAAGGACATCAAGAACTACACCTATGCCACCGACCTGTCCGGCACCGGAGACTGGGCCGCCTATGACGAAGCTGCCACCTTTGCCAATGGCGACGAGGCCAGCATCTATGGTCTGGAACTGGCTTTCTCCCGCAAGTTTGGGCACTTCCTCACCGGCGCCAACCTGACCCTGAGTGATTCCGAAGCCAAGGTCGACGGCTATGACGGTGGCAACTACCTGAGCCGCGACATCGAGCTGCCATTGCACTCCGAGACGGTGGCTAATCTGACTGTCGGCTGGGAGAACGAGCGTGTCAGCCTGCGCCTGGCGGGGAACTACAAATCCGGTTACCTGGAAGAGATCAGCTCGCTGGATGCGCCGCAGGAAGATCGCTACGTCGATGACTCCCTGTATCTGGACTTCAGCGCCAGGTACTACATGACCGACCAGCTGCAAGTGAACGTCGAGGCCCTCAACCTCACCGACGAGGTCTACTACGCCTACATCGGCAAAGAGCGGTTCAACGCGCAATACGAAGAGTATGGCCCGACCTACAAGCTGGGCCTGACCTGGACCGGACTCTGATCGGATAGCGAATTTTCAGGCACCTCTTCCCGCACACGAGAAGGGCGGGAAGGGGCGTTTTTTAACCTTGTTTTGAGAGAGTTTTCTATGTCGATGCTCAAGCCGCATGTTTGCTGTGCCGCCTTGTTGATGCTGGCCGTGTTGCCCCTGTCGGGCTGCGGCGATAAGGCGGAACAATCCGCCCAGAAGAAAAACCACGCGCAAAGCGATGTGCTGATCGAACCTGTGACGCTGGAGGAAAACATCACCGCGGAGGCGGCCCAGTGGTTGCCATCCCTGTCGTTCCTGCCCACCGCCGAAATGCTGGTTAGCGATGAAATGAACGGGCTGTTCCTGCTGGACGATAACGGCAAGACGCTGGCGCACCTGCCCGGCGGGTTCGGTGCGCTGGATCATCGCAGTGACGAGCAGGGGCTGCTGGTGGCGCTGGTGGATGAAAATCGTCAACAGGCCCTGCTGGCTCGCCTGAACGGCGACAACCTTAATTGGGAAAAGCGCCATCTGCCGCAGCCTGATTTCAAGATAGACGGGCTCTGTCTGCACCGCGATGCCCGCCACAATGACTTCTTGTTCGTGGTGGGCGAGGAAGGTCTGGGTGAGCAATGGCTGGTGGCCGAAAATGGCCGGATTCTCAAGACGCCCAACAAGGTTCGCAACCTGAGCCTGCCGCCGCAAAGTGAATATTGTCAGGTGGACGATGGCGTTGAGCGTCTCTATGTGAACGAGGAAAGCGTCGGGCTGTGGGCCTACCCGGCGCACCCGGAAGCGGACCTCAGCCGCGAACCGGTCAGTATCAAGGCGCCCTTCGGGGACATTGAGGGCGCAGCCGCCGCCATGGCGTTGTTGCCGGGCAGCGCTGTGCTGGCGCTGGATCCGAAAGCCGCCCGTCTGCATCGCTATTCGTACCGCGAGTCGGGCTGGCAGGCGCAGTCACCGCTGTCTCTGGCGGCGCTGGACGAACCGGAGCGGCTGGATGTGCGTCGCCAGGGTGACACGCTGGAATTGTTGATCCGTGACGATGCCGGTTTGTCCCGGGCCACGCTGGACTGGCAGCCGGACAGCCTGGATGCCCCTGCCGTGTTGCCGCAGTTGTCGGCCGCGGTCCAAACCGATCCGGTGCCCAGCCTGGGCGATGCCGCCGATGACCCGGCCATCTGGGTTCACCCGCAAGATCCCGGCAAGAGCCGGGTACTGGGCACCGACAAGCAGGGCGGTCTGGGCAGCTATGACCTGACCGGAAAACAGGTGCAATACCTGCCAGTGGGCCGCATGAACAATGTGGATGTGCGCAGCGGTTTTGCCCTGGGCGAGCGCACGGTGGATCTGGCAGCGGCCTCGAACCGGGATCGCAATAGCATCCAGTATTTCGCCATTGACCGTGACAGCGGCGAGCTCACCGATCTTGGCGATAGTGCCACGCCGATGACGGAAATCTACGGTTTCTGCATGGCGAAGCAGGGAGAGCAGATTTATGCCATTGCCAACGACAAGGACGGCACCTTCATCCAGTACCGCCTGAGTGCCCCGCAGGGCGAGATGCAGGCCGAAGAGGTACGCCGCTTCAAGGTGGACAGCCAGCCGGAAGGCTGTGTGGCTGACGATGCCGACGGGCGCTTGTTCGTGGGCGAGGAAAACGCGGCGGTGTGGGCCTTGCCCCTGAACCCTGCCGAGGACACCACACTGACGGAAGTCATCACGGTGGAAGCGCCGTTGATCGAAGCGGATATCGAGGGTATTGCGATCTGGCGTCGCGGTGAGCGGAGCTATCTGGTGATTTCCAGCCAGGGCAACAATTCCTATGTGGTCACCGACGCCACACCGCCCTACACGGTGCGCGGCGCTTTCCGTATCGGCCTCAACGCGCAGCGCGGCATTGATGGCGCCTCGGAAACCGATGGCCTGGAAGTGAGTGCTGCCAATCTCGGTGGTGCCTATGCAGAGGGGTTGCTGGTGGTGCAGGACGGCCGCAAGCGCATGCCCGAAGGCAACCAGAACTACAAGTACGTGCCGTGGGGAGCGGTGCAAGAGGCGTTGGGTCTCTAAGCGTCGGACCTCCGACGTCAGAGGTCCGATCGCGCAAGCATGACATTTTTCTGACATGGCAGTTTGATACAGGTATTCGATATGCATTCAACAATGAACGACATGACGATCTGGGGGTTGGTCAGCGACGCCAGTCTGGTGGTCCAGGCGGTCATGCTGGTGCTGGTACTGGCGTCGGTGGGCAGCTGGTGTTTGATTGTGCTGCGCCATCTGGCAATGCGCCGGGGGGAAAAGCACCAGAAACAGTTCCTGGCCACGTTCCGTGGTGAAGACAATCTGGACTCCCTGGCGCAACTGCCCGTGCCCGGCCATCGCCAGGCCGCCCTGCAAACCCTGTTCAATGCCGGTTATGCCGAATACCAGTTGCTGCACGGCGACTGGGACGCCAGCCCGGCCTCGGTGCAGGAAGGGGTGGAGCGGGTCATGCAGGGGGTGATCTCGGAGCAGGAAGCGGACCTGGAAGCAGGGCTTTCCTTCCTCGCCACGGTGGGGTCGGTGAGCCCCTATATCGGTTTGTTTGGCACCGTCTGGGGGATCATGAATTCCTTTATCGGTTTGTCCCAGGTGCAGCAGGCCACCCTGTCCACGGTGGCTCCGGGCATCGCTGAGGCTCTGATCGCCACCGCCATCGGCCTGTTCGCCGCCATCCCCGCTGTTATCGCCTACAACCGCCTGTCCGCTCGCGGCCAGCGGTTGATCGCCAGCAGCTACGCTTTCGGTACGGAACTGCAGCAACGCCTGCACCGGCTTCTGTACGGCAAGCGTAACGGCAGGCCACAGGAAGAGGGAGCGGGGCAGAGGAAAGCGTCATGAAGCCCCCAGCTCACAAGCATCCGCAAAAGGCCGAAATGAATGTGGTGCCCTACATCGACGTGATGCTGGTGTTGCTGGTGATCTTCATGGTCACCGCGCCCATGCTCACCCAGGGCGTGACGATCGAACTGCCCAAGGTGGAAGCGGAAGCGCTGCCCCAGGACCAAGAGCAGAAAATTCTCACCCTGTCGGTCAAGAACGATGGCAGCTTCTACTGGAATCTGGGCGACGACCTGGATATCCGTGGCGAGACCGGCAACGCCGCTGACGTGGATGCCATGGTCGATCAGGTTGGTGCCATCGTGACCAGCGAAGAGCGCGTGCAGGTGTATATCCGTGCCGATGAAGATGCGGTGTACAGCATGGTGGTGGCGGGCATGGCGGCCCTGCAAAAGGCGGGGGTGACCCAGCTCGGGCTGATTACCGAGGCGCCACAATGACCGCTGCTGTTTATCATTTGCCGGATGATGTGTCGGTGCAGCGCCGTCAGCGCTGGCTGGCGGTGGGCCTCAGTGTCCTGCTGCACGGTTTGCTGGCGTTGTTTCTGCTGGGCAACCGGATGTCGACACCGCCGCCACCCCCGCAGATCCAGACCCTGGAAACCCGGCTGATCACCCTGCCGCCGCCCGAGACGGTGCCGCCCGCGCCTGCACCGGAACCGGTGGTGGAAAAACCGAAACCGAAACCGAAACCGAAGCCCGAACCAAAACCCGAGCCGAAACCGAAAAAGGCGGATGTGGCCTGGGAGCGGCCTGAGCCGGAACCAAAGCCTGAACCCGACCCTGAGCCCGAACCGGAACCGGAACCGGAACCGGAACCGGAACCGGTGTCGGAGCCGGAAACACCGCCACAGCCACAACAAAAAGTGGCGGAGACAGCGGCGGCGGAACCCGCGCCCCCGGCCTTTGTGCCGGAGCAGGTGGCGGCCAGTGATCTGCAGAGCAGCTACCGGCCATTAAGCAAGGCGCCGCCGGATTATCCACGCCGGGCCCTGATGCGCGATGTAGAAGGCGATTGCACCGTGACTTACACAGTCAACAAGGCGGGCAAGGTGGAAGAGCTGGCGGTGGTGAAAGGGGACTGCCACCCCTTGTTCGAGAAGCCCTCGCTGGCGGCGGCACGGCAGTTTCGTTACAGCCCGCACAAGATTGATGGCAAGGCGGTAGCGGTAACCGGCGTGCGTAACACCTTTCATTACAAGCTGCGTTGATAGCGAACACTGGCACGCAGCAGGCTTCACGCAACAGGGCAAACAATGAGCAGCCGAAAAGCGTGCGGCATCTACATCAGGAACAACCATGAAAACACTGCGCCAACAACACGATGATTTTCACGAAGCACTGGAAGCCCAGGGGGATGTGTCGGTGAACCCGTCCGGTAATCCGTCGCTGAATGACGTGATTTGCCTGCGCCGGCGGGGCTTTCTGAAAGGCACGCTGGGGCTGGCCGCCACCGGCTTCATGGGCGGGACTCTGGCGGCCTGTTCGTCCGACACCGGCAAGACCGCGCCGGGCTTCAAGGGGGTACCCATCCAGACGGCCACGGATTTCGACACCGTGCGGGTGCCACCGGGCTATACCGCCCGGCCGCTTTTCTCCTGGGGGGATGCGGTGCTGGCGCAGGCACCGGCCTGGCGGGCGGACGCCGGTAATGACTGGCGCGAGCAGCTTATGCAGGCCGGCCAGAACAACGATGGCATGCATTTCTTTCCGTTCCCGGACAACCCCAACCGTCACGGCCTGCTGGTGGTCAATCACGAGTATGTGAACCCCACCCTGCACCGGGACGGCTTCGAGGACGTCGATGGCAAACGGCCCCTGGCCCAGGTGCGCAAGGAACAGGCCGCCCATGGTGTCAGTGTGATCGAGATCGAGAAGGATGAGGCCGGGCAGTGGCAGCGGGTGATGCCGTCGCGCTGGAATCGACGCATTTCAGGCCTCACCGAGATGGAAATCCGCGGCCCGCTGGCCGGCCATGGGCTGATGAAAACCGTGGCCGACCCGGATGGCAAGACCGTGATCGGCACCCTCAACAACTGTTCCATGGGCGTTACACCCTGGGGCACCTATCTGGCCTGCGAAGAAAACTGGCATGACTATTTCGTCAACCGGGACAGCGAGGATCAACGGGTGTCCCACCGCCGTTATGGCATTGGCGAGGGCGAACGGGCGGACAAATATGCCTGGAATACGGCGGAGCCGCGCTTCGATGCCACCTTTGATGAAACGCAAGCGTTCGGCGGTTATCTGCAAGAGCCCCATCGCTATGGCTGGGTGGTGGAAATCGACCCTTTCGACCCGGAATCCACCCCGATCAAGCGCAGCGCCTTTGGCCGTTTCTGCCGCGAATGCTGCACCGCCTCACTGGGTGAGGATGGCCGCCTGGCGTTTTACTCCGGCGATGATTCCCGTGGCGAATACCTGTACAAGTTTGTGCCGGAAGGTCGCTATATCGAGGGCGACCGGGAGCACAACCGTCACCTGCTCGACAGTGGCATTCTCTATGTGGCGCGTTTCGATGGCGATGGCAGCGGTGTTTGGCTGCCACTGGTGCACGGTGAAAACGGGCTGACAGAAGCTAACGGCTTTGCCGATCAGGGTGAGGTACTGGTCAATGCCCGTGCCGCCGCCGACCGGCTGGGAGCGACGACTATGGACCGCCCGGAGTGGGTGGCGGTAGACCCGAACAGTCGTGAGGTCTATGCCACTCTTACCAATAACTACAAGCGTGGCCACGCCCATCCCATTAATGCCGCCAACCCTCGCCACGACAATCACCATGGCCAGATCATTCGCTGGCGCGAACAGAACACGGACCCCACCGCCACCCGTTTCACCTGGGATCTGTTTCTGCTCGCCGGCGAAGCGCAGGACAGCAGGGATGAAAACGGCCAGCCATTTCCCGACCACCTGACCGGCACCATCGACGGCGATCTCTTCTCGTCGCCGGACGGGCTGGCCTTTGACGCAAGCGGGCGGCTGTGGATCGAAACCGACTACGACGACCGGGATCCGTTGATGAAAAACATGGGCTGCAACCAGCTACTCTGTGCCGACCCGCAAAGCCGGCAAGTGCGCCGTTTTCTGGTAGGGCCCCGTGGCTGCGAAATCACCGGCATCACCTTCACCCCGGACCAGCGCACCCTGTGGGTCAACATCCAGCACCCAAAAATCAGCTACCCGGCCAGCGACGGCACCACCCGCCCGCGCTCCACCACGGTGGTGATTAGCAGGGATGATGGGGGAGAAATCGGTAGTTAATAGTTAATAATGAATAGTTAATAATTTCGCGGTCTGTTTGATCGGGTTTTGCAAGGTAAGAGGCCGCGCTCGGGGTTTGGGCGCGGCCTCTTACGTTTTCACACAGTATGCGCGGCGTCGCGCAGCTATTAATTATTCATTATTAACTATTAATTGCCTTTCACTCCCACCCCGCCAACACCAACTTGCCAATCGTTTGCCCGCTCTCCAGCCGCCGGTGGGCTTCTTTCAGATTGGCGGCATTGATGGTGCCGAGCCCCTCGCTGACGGTGCTCTGGATTTTGCCCT
>OJEM01000256.1_pt1 | contig 13544 bp, 10 predicted proteins | sample 1593651 | NCBI WGS metagenome assembly OJEM01 (sample SAMN05416819, study PRJEB24817) | seawater metagenome | isolation source: Sea water | place: Canada:Atlantic | collected 2013-07
ACTATCCTCTTCGTCGGCAGCGTCAGATGTGTATAAGAGACAGGCTGTGCACGTTTTGTAAAATGGCAGAAATACGCTCAAGTCCCATACCGGTATCGATAGAGGGTGCAGGTAGGGGCTCCATGCTGCCATCAGCCTGCTTGTTGTACTGCATGAATACTAGGTTCCATATTTCAATGAAACGATCGCCGTCTTCCTCTGGCGTACCAGGAGGACCGCCCCAGATATGTGCACCATGATCATAAAATATTTCAGAACATGGACCGCAAGGCCCTGTATCACCCATAGACCAGAAGTTATCAGAGGTACTTATGCGAATGATTTTCTCTTTAGGGACGCCAATGTGATTTTCCCAAATATCAAAGGCTTCATCATCTTCAGAGTAAACCGTCACTAATAGCTTCTCTGCAGGAAGGCCTACTTCTTTGGTTAAAAAATTCCAAGCAAATTCAATAGCTTCTTTTTTGAAGTAATCGCCAAAGCTAAAGTTACCCAACATTTCAAAGAATGTGTGGTGACGAGCGGTGTAACCTACGTTCTCTAAATCGTTGTGTTTACCACCGGCTCTTACACAGCGCTGAGAAGACACTGCACGAGAATAACTGCGCTTATCTGCGCCTAGCAAGGTGTCTTTGAATTGATTCATGCCTGCGTTAGTAAAAAGAAGCGTTGGATCATCTGCAGGTACCAGTGACGAGCTAGCGACGGCGTGATGGCCATGACTTTTGAAATAATCTTTGAACTTGTTGCGTAAGTCAGCAGTTGATATTGTCATTGAAAACCTAACTTCCTTTATACATTAATGAGACGGTGCGAAGCCCTTACTCGACATTGTTACTTAAATCACTCAGTTACTTAAATCACTCAGTTGCTTAAATCACTCACAATTCCATAACCCAACAATTTCATAGCAAGGAAAAGTGCGTAAACAACAAAGTGAAAAGTCGAGTAAAAATAGTGAACAAAGAGATATCCGCGTCACATGGCGTTATGCTCGCACAATTTTCCGAAACAATAGCACGAATAGTGGTTTTCTGTTAAGCCTAAGGGGGCTATGTAGTAGGCAATTTATTACTAAACATCACCAAAACTGCAGCTAAAATAAAATTGTAGGTACATTTACTTGTTACTTTCCGTATGATCACTCATTGCTTACAGCATAATCACTCGTTGCTTACCGCATAATCAATATGCTCTTGGTAAAACCCTCGGTATTGTAAAAAGCGCTTTTGTTTTTGACGTAAGGTGAAGTCTGTCTCAAAAAATGCGCCAAACTTTTTCACTTTTGCCGTTTTCGCGCTTTCAAACCAATCCGCTTCAATTTCTTCGAAAGCCTGTCGAACATACCCTTCATCAACACCGTATTGTTGCAGGTCAAGCTTTATAACTCTTGGGCCCTTGCCCTTTAAATACAGCGCCCGCGCTCTGCTTTGGGCAAATCGCTCGTCGCTTTGAATATCAGCTTCACGAAAAGCATCTAGAATAGGTAAAAATGCCTCATCCTCAATACCTTTTTGCGCAAGTTTTCGCACTATTTCACTATAGCTATGCTCTCGTCGTGCCAGCATGCGGGTAATCGCGTCGATAATGATCTTTCGGTCAAACTCTGACATTTTTGTGACCCTACTTGTTACTGTTTTCCGTAAATATTCAAATACTAAAATTACGGCATGGGTGATGTGTTTTGATTAGGTCCCGTTGACCTATTTTGAAGCAGTATTTTATTTCGTTATACCAACGACAGTCTAGCCTTAATAAGAAGAGAGTCGCATTACTAGCGCTTGATATACTTTAAATGAAATTATGAATGAACAAGTAATAATACACGACAGCATAGCAAGTATCTCCAAAGCGCAATGGAACTCTCTCGCTGAGAATGCAGGCCCATTTCTCCAATTTGAATTTTTGCATGCATTGGAAACGTCAAAGTGTTGTGGTGGAGAATCGGGATGGCGCCCGTTTCATGTAACGGTAGAGCATGACGGCCATATTGTTATGGCGATACCTGGCTACCTTAAAACACACAGCTATGGCGAGTACGTATTCGACCACGCATGGGCAAATGCCTATCATCAACACGGCATTGACTACTACCCAAAATGGATAAGTGCCGTACCTTTCACTCCGGTAACAGGCAAACGGTTACTAATAAAAGAAGGTCTAACGTGCTCCCCTGCTCTATTAGCACAAATTGCAGATACCTTAAGCGCGCAGTGCCAATCGAAATACAAAGAGCATATCTCGTCACTACACTGGTTATTCGTTTCAGACAGCGAAAACAACTTGCTGACTAAAGAACACCATTATCTAACTCGCCACAGCGTACAATTTCAGTGGCACAACTATGGTTACACCCACTTTGATGATTTTTTGAATGCCCTCACCTCGAGAAAGCGTAAATCAATAAGCAAAACCCGAAAAAAACTGACTGAAAACGGCATCCAATTCTCACACTACAGCGGAAGCGACATTATCCCAGAAAGACTCGCCTTCTTCGTCAAGTGCTATCAATCTACCTACTTAAAGCGCAGTGGCCACCTTGGCTACCTCAATACCGCCTTTTTTGAAACGCTTGTGTCAACTATGAGTGAACGCCTGCTTATTGTTACAGCAAGTGAGCACGGAAATCCGGTGGCTAGCGCTTTATTTTTTCACGACGAATCTGGCCTTTATGGACGTTATTGGGGAGCACTCAAAGATATCGATAGCCTGCATTTTGCATGCTGTTATTTCGAAGGTATCGAGTTTGCGATAAACAATAAGCTCACTCATTTCAACCCAGGCACCCAAGGCGAACATAAAATATTGCGAGGGTTTGAGCCTATTTACTGTCAGTCCAAACACCAGCTGTTTGAGCCGGCTTTCCACGATGCTGTCGCAAATTTTTTACAGCAAGAAAACGAACATATCGCCCACTATTTTAATCAGGCACAGAATGCTTTACCTTTTAATCAGGAATTTGTGCCTACTTTAAAAACTAAAAGTGTCATTCATCCTAACGACGACACATAAAACTAAAATGAGAATCCATATGAAATATAAACTCCTTGCCGTAGCGATTGCGGCATCACTTGGCCTGGCTGGTTGCTCTCAACCACAGCAAGTCAAAGAACAAATGACCAAAGCAGAGCCGGCTGAAGCAAAAGCCGAGGCGGAACTTGGCTCGTTCGGTGTTGATCTTTCTGCTCGAAATGAAGCGGTCAAGCCAGGCGACGACTTCTTTATGTATGCCAGTGGCACCTGGTACGACAACTATGAACTTCCTGCAGATAAAACGCGCTATGGCGCATTTACCGGCTTAGCTGAACGCAGCGAAGAACAGGTAAAAAGCATTATCGATGATCTAACAGAAAAGGAAACGCTCAACGCAGATGAAAAGTTAGTAAGAGATTTCTACGTTGCCTTTATGGACACAGAGACCATCAATGAAAAAGGCCTATCTCCTATTAGTGATGTTCTAAACGACATTGATAGTATAGAAAACACGAAAGACCTCACCGCAGCCTTCGGTAAAAGCTGGCTATACGGTTACAGTACGCCTATTGGTGGCGGTATGTGGTACAACCGTCTTGACCCGAATGAATACCAGCTAAGCGTGGGTGTTGGTGGTATTGGCCTTCCCGATCGAGACTACTACCTAAGCGATAGTGAACGCTTTGTAAAAATTCGCGAAGCCTATGTAGCCCACATTGAAGAGATGCTTACATTAGCTGGCGTAGAAGACGCAGGCACAAAAGCAGCGAATATTATGGCGCTAGAAACTCAGTTAGCTGAAGTTCAATGGCCTCGTGAAAAACGCCGTAACCGTGACCTTACCCTAAACCAAATTGAGCGCAGTAAGCTAACTGATGCCTATCCTGGTTTCGATTGGGATGTTTATTTCGCACAGTCAGGTTATAAGGTACCAGAACTCAACATCACTCAGCCTCAGCCTGTAAAAGATGTGATTAAACTGATAAACCAAGTTGACCTGAACGACTGGAAATCTTATTTGAAATATCACACGATTTCTAACAATGCGGGCATGCTTGCCGAAGATGTATACATGGCCAATTTCGACTTTTACGGTCGTACGCTTAATGGTCAACAAGAGCCGCGCCCTCGTTGGAAGCGTGCGTTAAGTCAAATGTCGGGTACTCAGTCACTTGGTTTTGCCATTGGCAAGATTTACGTAGACGAGTATTTCCCTGAAAGCTCAAAAACACAAATGGCAGAGCTAGTGGAGAACCTACGCGCTGCATTAAGCGAGCGTATAGATACCCTTGATTGGATGGGAGAAGAAACCAAGGTTAATGCCAAAGAGAAGCTAATGGCATTTCGTCCTAAAATTGGTTACCCAGATGAGTGGCAGTCGTTTGATGGCGTAACTATTAGTGATAACGACCTTGTCGGTAATGTTCGCAACTTACGTGAATTCTTCCATGCTGAATCGGTAGAGCGTGAGCTTAAGAAAACAGACCGTGAGCGTTGGGGTATGACACCACAGCGAGTAAATGCTTACTACAACAGCTCATTCAACGAAATTGTTTTCCCTGCTGCAATTCTTCAACCACCATTTTTCGACCCAAATGCTGATGCAGCCGTTAACTACGGTGCAATTGGTGCTGTTATCGGTCATGAAATGGGTCACGGTTTTGATGACCAAGGCTCGAAGTCTGATGCCATGGGGATTCAAACTAACTGGTGGACAGACGAAGATCGCGCGGCGTTCGAAGAAAAAGCAGATGCCCTTGCAGCTCAATACAGTAAGTACGAGCCCATTGAAGGCAACTTCGTAAACGGTCGTAACAGCCTGGGTGAAAACATTGGTGATGTAGGTGGTCTTGCAATGGCCTACCACGCTTACAAACTTAGTCTTAACGGTGAAGAAGCGCCAGTTATTGATGGTCTTACAGGCGATCAGCGTTTCTTCCTTGCTTGGGCTCAAGTTTGGAAAGAAAAGCGTACTGAACAAAGCATGTTGAACCAGCTTCGTGCCGGTACACACGCACCGGGCCGCTTCCGTGCACAAGCACCTCGTAACCACGATGCATGGTATGAAGCCTTTGACGTTAAACCGGGTGATGCCCTATACCTAGCGCCAGATGAGCGTGTGCGTATTTGGTAATTCGTTGAACGATCAGTTTGGTGAGCCGTATTTTGGCTCACTACGCTGGATAGCATGATGCATTCGGCACTGATTGTTCAAAAAATACAAAAAGGGCGGTAAGACTTATGTCGAACCGCCCTTTTTATACAAATCAATATTCTTCAGTGTTTTATCGAACCTGCAACAGCACTAAACTGTTGCAGATATGTTATCACGATTAAAAGGTTAAGCGTGCGTTGACTGCAACTGCGCGTGGGGCGCCAATCCAAAAAGCACCTGGTGCAATAGTAGAAGCGTAATCTTCGTCAAACAAATTATTGACGGTTAAACGCACCTCTAGTTCTTCAACACCTGGCCCAATGTTTTCGATAAAGCCACCCACATAGAAGTCACTAACAATGTAGTCATCAACCTGTGCGGCATTTTCGATATCTAGGAAACGGCTATCAACATACTTAGTTGATAAGCCAGCAAAGTAGTTGTCGCGCGCCCAATCAAGACTGACTACTGCCATAGTATCAGGTGTACCGATAACCGTATTACCTTCAATAGCTACCAGCGATACCTCAGGGTTTTCAGCGTCTGCAATGGCAGCTTGGGCATTAGCAAGTGTATCATATTGCGTACCTGAACTTCCTACCGTCGCAACGTACTCAGAATCGCTTAGGGTAATAGAGGAAAACAACGAGAACTCGTCGGTTAGTATAACGTCTGCTGAAACTTCAAAACCGCTTGACTTAATACCACCAACATTTTTATAACCACCAGCGGCGGCTTCAAGAAAGTCTATGCCCTCTGAAGTTTCGTTACTAGTAAACTGAATACGGTCATTAAACTCAATATTGTAGTAGGTCACACTGGCATTAAAGCCTGGTGATGCGTAGCGGAAACCGACGTCAATGTTATCAGCTGTCTCTGGCTTTATAAAACGAAGGTCAGTATCGTTACGTTCAAGCTGGGCGTCTTTGATTGCCGCAAAGTTTTCACCGTAACCTGCGAAAACTTCTACTCCTTCAATTGGTAAAGGTGCGACGATACCCGCTGAGAATAATGTATCTGAATCCGTATTCACCGCTAAGTTGTTAGCTGAATCAAAGTTGTCGGTTTTCTCGATATCCACGTTGAACTTCTTTGCGCCCGCACGGATGCGAGCAAAGCCTAGATCTAGCTCGTCTTCCACATAGTACATCAGGGTATCAACCGGAAATGTTCTGTCGTACTGCACCCAATAAGGCACGTTATCATAATCTACGCTGATAGATGAATTGGTTATCTTGTGCCAGTCCCGTGATTCACCTCGCTCATAGTCTTCCCACCAAATTCCGAATCGAACCGTATTATCAAAATCACCAATTTTGGTGTACCAGACTGCATCGGCATTTATGCCAAAGCGTTCTTTATCATAATGGGTGTGGCGATAAGAGCCTACTGGAATAGCCCCTTGTTCGTGACAGCCAGGATCGTACTGTGCGCCTGCACCGCCATAAGGGAAAGTTAGTGAGCTTTGACAACCCTCAATAGGGCTTAGCTGATTGCCTTGTCTATCCACGAAGTAGATTTGTCCGAGTTCTTGTCCGCCGAACACCGTATTACCGACCACAAGTTCAGAGTGTCCTTCAGCATCGTCATCAGTGATATCAACGATATATGGTGGAACCCACTCGCCGCGGCCTTTATTGTCGTGATAATAAACGTTGGTCATAAAATCGACCTGGCCAATGGTAAATTCAGCCTGAAGATAGGCAAAAAGGTTTTCCCGTAATGTAGACCACCCCCTTCGATACGCCTGATCTTGATAAGGCACTCCTGTCCATTCGTCAGTTAGCTGATCCCATTCCGGATTTTGCTCATATTGCGCTAAACCATATATTCGCTGATAGTTGTCTTCGTGGGTATCGTCGTAAGACAGGTAACCGGTAAGCGATACATCGTTAACAGTAGAGATAAACTTCATCGCCAAGTGGTCACGAGTGTTCTCTGCTGCTTGCTGCATAAAGTCAGAACTCTCTTGACTTGAAAGGCTTATCCAAGCGTAAGTATCTTTAAAGATTTCACCTGTTTCGTAGCGCACATAATACTTTGACGCATCAAACTCGCCTGCGGTTAAGCTAGTAACTAAACCTTGCTCCATAGACGGGTTGATGGTGGTGAAGTTTAGCGTACCGCCTAATGCTTCATGAGAGCGGGAAGCAATGTCTGCTGTACCCTGTGATACTTCTACGCCATTTACGTTTTCAGTATCGATATAGCGATTCGCCTTCGCACCCCCACCATAATTTGAGTTGCCGTTAGCGATTCCATCTACCGTCATACCTATCTGCTGTTCGTTTAGGTTTACCTGAAACCCGCGAATAACAATAGACGTTGACCAATCATCAGCACCAAAGGTGTCGCCTTCGTTTATAAGAACACCTGGTAAGTTGTCCACCGCCGCTAAAACGCTGCTCAGATTTGCCTGCTGTTTGAACATGTCGTCGCTGGTTGCGTTATTCGCATAAGAAACGCTACGCCCCACAACAGTAATTTCTTCAATACGCTCTTCCTCTGCGCGTTCCGCTTCCTCCGCCAAAACTTGTGACGACGCAGCAATAGAAGAAAGAGCAGCAAGTATTGCTATATATAATTTATTCCGTGATTTCATGTGTTTCTCAAAGTAGTTGTGTATTGTTTGCGCACTACTTTAGAAAGGCAATGTTACACTTACGTTAAGTTTAATTGAACAATCAATTAATTAAATTGCGAATGTTATTTACAGGTAATTAGTGGCACATTGGGTTCAAAGAGCACCTACCTCTCATTATTCATCGCCAATCGATAAAAAAGCTTAACTGCTGACATAAAAAAGCCCTCCTGAGGAGGGCTAAAAAAGGGAAAGGTTTTGTTTACCTCAAACTCTTATCACGATTGTGTTGCGGCTTGCAGCGATGGTTCGCCATCATCACTCCCGCCTACTTTCTTTTTTGCATACAGAAGCGCATCGTGTAGCGTTTCAAAGTTAGGAATGCCTGGGTGAGCTTCATTAACACCCTCAAGTACTTTGTTAAGGTTTTCGTTGGCACCACAAATTATCAACTGCCTTCCTGCCGCTAGTGCGTCTGATGTTACTGTATCAACTGCCATTGCTGCAGATACATCCATCAAAGGTACGCGTGAGAAGTCCAGAATAGTGAACTTACTGCCAGGCTGAACACGCTCGCGAACACGGTGACCTAAATCAGCTGCCGCACCAAAGCTCAATGGACCACCGAAGCTAAAGATAGACACTTTGTCTTTGAGTTCCTCAAGCAATCCATTTTCTTTCGGGTCGTTAAGATCTTGGGGAATCTTTTGCAGCTCTTCAATTTGTAGCTGAGCGACTTGTCTAACATACGCTAAAGCGCCAAGTACAACACCTACGCCCACTGCGGTGATAAGGTCTACGAATACCGTTAACAGCAATACTAATGCCATCAATCCAAAGTCCCATCGTGGGCCTTTGTGACCACGTTTTAAGTAGCCCCAATCGATGATGTCTAGTCCAACTTTTACCAATATACCGGCAAGCACAGCATGCGGGATTTTTGCCGCAAGTGGGCTTAAACCTAATACAATAGCAAGTAATACCAACGCATGTACCATACCAGACACGTTGTATTTACCGCCGCTTCGGATATTTACAACAGTACGCATGGTTGCACCTGCACCCGCGATACCGCCGATTAAGCCGGCAAAGGTGTTACCAATCCCCTGACCGATAAGCTCTTTATTACTATCATGACGAGTACGCGTCATGTTATCAGCAACAAGCGAAGTCAAAAGACTATCAATTGCACCTAGCAGCGCTAGAATAAATGCAGCCTCTATTACAACCCATATCTTGCTTTGATCAAATACAGGCAATTGAAGGCTAGGCAAGCCCGTTGGAATATTACCCAATACTGGTACGCTTAGCGCAAGACTGACTAATGTACCAATGATAAGTGCAGCAAGAGCACCAGGTACATATTTGCCTAAAGACGCAGGCCACTTGTACGCTATCACTAACGTGCCAAGACCTAAAGCTAGGGTTGAGAAGTTTATATCAGCCAACGCTGTTGGAAGGTAAGAAAGCGCACCGATGGTACCGCCTGGAGGTTCATGCCCAAGTAATCGGCCAATTTGCAAAATAATAATGATGGCACCAATCCCAGACATAAAGCCCGAAATCACTGGATAAGGAACAAGCCTTATATATTGTCCAACACCAAACAAGCCAAACGCTATTTGGAATATACCGGCTAGCATTACCGCCGTAAATATTAGGCTAGCATCACCAGAGAGGCTGGCAAACAAGCCAGCAAGTACCACCACCATTGGTCCAGTAGGACCTGAAATTTGAGCTGGTGTGCCGCCAAAAAGAGCAGCGAAAAAGCCAACAGCTATTGCACCATACAGGCCAGCCATTGGTCCAAGACCTGAGGCTACACCAAGCGCTAACGCAAGAGGTAATGCAACGATACCGGCAGTTAAACCACCAGTGAGATCACCTCTTAAATTTGAAAAATTAATTTTTACCACAAATGTTCCCTCTTATTCAGCCGCTTTTGCACGTTTGAATCGCGCTTCAGCCTCTGTCTGGTCCATAGTAACAAAGTCGCCAGCTTCGCTGCTGTAACACAACATGTCGCCGCTACCGATATTGTAAACCCAGCCGTGAAGCTCTACTTGTCCAGTTGCAATTTTAGCCGCCACTGCAGGATGAGTGCGAAGGTGCTGTATTTGTTGCAATACGTTTTCTTTTGTCACCGCTTCTAAATCGTCAATAGATAGTTTGTCGTGACCACAACGCTCTTTAACAACGTCAGTCGCCGCGCGGCAGTGCCCTAACCACTCTTTTACGTGCGGTAATGAATCTAGACCTTCAGGGCTGATAGCGCCTTTCATAGCACCACAATCTGTATGACCACATACCACAATGTGTGAAACCCCTAACGCAGCTACAGCAAATTCAATAGACGCTGTCATGCCGCCGGTTTGATTACTATGAGGAGGAACAATATTGCCCGCATTTCGACAAATGAAAAGCTCGCCCGGATCGGTTTGAGTAACCAGGTTCGGGTCAATACGAGAATCTGAGCACGTGATGAAAAGAACTTCTGGGTTTTGACCATTCGCTAATTTTTGAAAGGTTGCTTTTTTATTTGGATAAACTTCTTTTTGAAACTTCGCAACACCTGAAAAGACGTGTTCCATAGAATACTCCCGGTTATTTTAAATAGTTATAACAATGTTAATACTCTAGTGTCACTTGATAGATTAATAGTTTAATATACCACCTCGTGATAACCAAAAACTATCATGCGAGTTATTTGTTGGATAGTCTGCTCATTAACTATAGTCGAAAGTAGGAGTTTTAATTATGCAATTAGGTGGTAAAGCCCCCTCGTTTAACCAGATTCGCTACTTTGTGGCCGTTGCAAAATACCTCAACTTTCGACAGGCAGCAGGGGCACTTGGCATTAGCCAGCCCACGCTGACTAGCCAAATAAATGCGTTAGAAGACACACTGAATTTAACGCTGTTAGAACGTTCCCGCACTGGCACCTTGCTTTCGCCACAAGGAAAGGCGCTTTTAGCCAGTGCAGAGGAGGTATTGCAGTCTACTCAACGCTTCTCTGAAATGGCCCGCGATCTCTCAAAAGGGGAAGTAATCACCTATCGGCTTGGTATTCCTCCAACACTTGGTCCTTATTTATTGCCTTTTGTTTTACCCGATTTGCACAGACTAAAGCCGGGACTGCGATTTTACGTAAGAGAAGCGTCACCCGATGACTTGCAGCACGGATTATTAAGAGGTGAGTACGACATTATCCTTTCTCCCCTTTCAAGTGATAACTCACAGCTTATTACTTCGCCGCTGTTCAAAGAACCGCTAAAGTTTGTTACCCCGTCTGATCATTTTCTATCGGGTAAAGCATTTGTTCACCCTGAAGATATCAGCGGTGAAAAAATACTTACGTTAGAAGATAAGCACCATTTTCATCATCAAGTGCAAAGAATATGCGAAGACATAGGTGCAGACCTACAGCGAGACTATGAAGGCACCAGCCTTGATACATTAAGACAAATGGTGGTTATGGGCATGGGCGTTGCTTTTTTGCCCGGTCTTTATATTCATTCTGAATTACACAAACCTGAAGCTTTACACGTGTGTGAAATTGCTGACATGCCTATTGAGCGCCAGCACTCTCTTGCATGGCGTAACACATCACCTAGTAGAAAGACCTTCCGTGAGATGTCTATTATTATTAGGCGTATTATTGAAGAGCGGCTGGCTGATGCTGTCACTATGTGTGATTAGGCTTGGTGAGTGAAAAAAAGCTTGGTATTTAATTAAAGCCAGTTATTTAAATAGGGTTATTGAATTAGCGCTTTTAACACACCTATTGATGTTATATTGACTCCACATTCACTAGCGCTTTTATACACATGATTGATAGACAACACCTGCGTATTGTCCACGCAATACACCAGCATGGCACGATGACACAAGCCGCGAAATCTTTGTATTTAACCCAATCGGCCTTAAGTCATGCTATGAAAAAGCTTGAACACGAGTTTAATGTTCCGCTTTGGCAAAAAGAAGGCAGGCGTTTGTTTTTAACTCAGGCAGGTGAAAGTTTACTTGGCCTTGCACAGCGTATATTACCTCAGTTTGAACACACAGAAGCGCAACTTCGTCGATTTGCCGAGGGCAAGCAAGGCACACTGCGCATTGGTATGGAATGTTACCCCTGCTTTGAATGGCTATTGAAAATAGTCGCTCCCTTTCTAAAACGATTTCCTGATGTAGACGTAGACGTACGACGTGCCTTTTCTTTTGGCGGTCTTCAAGCGCTGCATGGTTATGACATTGATGTACTCATTACTCCCGATCCCCTGCACTTAGACGCGATTACTTACACACCTGTGTTTAGCTACGAACAGGTTCTAGTGATGCATAGTACACACGACTTAGCGACGAAGGCATTTATAGCGCCTCGGGATCTCGCTCAAGAGACGCTCATTTCTTACCCAGTAGAAACTAGTAGGTTGGACATATTCTCTCAATTCTTAACACCGGCCAATGCATCGGTTAAAAGTCACAAAACCATAGAGACCACTGAGATTATTCTGCAAATGGTGGCAGCAGGAAGAGGGGTAACTGCGCTGCCTAAATGGCTTGTAGATGAGTCGCAAGAAAGTGAATTGCTGTGCTGTCGTCCCCTTGGCGAAGAAGGGTTAACAAAAACCTTATTCGTGGGGCATAGAAAGCGTACTGACACGCTGGGTTTTATTGATAGTTTCGTAGAGATGGCAATGGCGCAAGGATTAAAAACAAACAGCCCGCAGCAATAACTGCGGGCTGATGATGACGAAGGCGCTGTTGAGAATCAAGGCGCCTTCGTCCATATAGGTATTAGCTAGGGCTAAGGCTTTCTGTGCATTTAGCCCAAAACTCGTACAACAAAGTTCAACACACCCTAACTAGCTGTAAAAGCAAAGGTAAGCCGTTGGCGATGATACTTTTACGTCAAACGACACATTGGTATCTACGTTAAATTCAGTACCGGTAGGAAACGATTGCCACTCATCGCTGCCGGGTAATTTTACGGTAAGCTCACCCTCAACAACTTTCATTAGCTCTTTCTTTGAAGTATCGAAAGTATACTCACCTACAGACATCACACCGGATGTACAGGGACCATTTGCTGAATCAAATGCTATTGAGGTGACTTTATTGTCGAAGTAGTGGTTAACTGAAAATGACATATTATTCCTTGATAGTTTTTTTAAGAAAAATGGTTTTAAACAAAGGCGGTAGAAAAACAGAAGTTCAAAGACTTCAGTTTCTGGAGCCTCGGCTAACGTAACTAGGCAAACGTACCTCTATTGGAGTAGCTCTGTTAACAAAGTGGGCTCGAATCCACTGCATTGCTACTCTTTCGTCCACACTAACATAAGATTGTTAGCAGGCATCGTTATCATTTCTTTCAATGTGAGTCGCTTAGCCCATGCTTCGAGTTCATCAATATCTCTGTAGCCGCCATAGCCCCGCTCGACTAACGATTGGTGAAATTCAGCATTACTTTGAGATGAGTAAATCCCTGATTGTGTGAACGGGCCGTACTGGCAAAATGTACCGCCTTTAGGTAATTTCTGCGATACTAATTCCATGAGCAGTTTCGCCTCATGCTTTTGCATAATATGGGCAGTATTGGCGGAAAATATCCCATCAAAGGGCAAAGCAGGAAACGGGTCTACACCCACCTTGAATTCGACTGGTTGAATAAGGTTGGATAGTGAAGACTCACTTATCCAGGCGTTTATTCCGTCATGGTACTCGCATTGATCGCTCGTATGCCAAGTCAAATGAGGCAGATGAGCAGCAAGATAAGATGCGTGCTGCCCCTGTCTCTTATACACATCTCCGAGCCCACGAGACCAGAGAGGATCT
>OJEM01000285.1_pt1 | contig 12975 bp, 10 predicted proteins | sample 1593651 | NCBI WGS metagenome assembly OJEM01 (sample SAMN05416819, study PRJEB24817) | seawater metagenome | isolation source: Sea water | place: Canada:Atlantic | collected 2013-07
TATTCTTAATGCGAGCCATTAACGTGACAGTCAACGAATACTAATTAAGGTGACACTGTAATTATTCTTAATGCGAGCCGTTAACGTGACAGTCAACGAATACTATGACAGTCAACGAATACTAATTAATATTATCGAGACAGGCACTGTAATTATTCTTAATGCGAGCCATTAACGTGACAGTCAACGAATACTAATTAAGGTGACAGTCATTGAGCGCTAGGCAGTTATTGAGCGCTAGGCATAGAGCATCATATTGGCTTTGCGATAATGCACGATAATGAGACAGGCATCGTAATCTCTGGCATCATAATCTCTACTAAGACAGTCATTCTAATCGATTCTAATCGCGAGTAGTAGGCTAGTAATCTCTACTAAGACAGTCATTCTAATCGATTCTAATCGCGAGTAGTAGGCTAGCAAAACAACCAGTGAAAAAGAGCGATTCACAAAGTATGAGTGCCTGACGACTCAAAGGCATAGTTCAAAAGAACATTTTAGAGGTAAAAGTAGAATGAAATTTAATATTTTGGGCTCAAGTAGCTTAAAAGTTTCCGATATATGTTTAGGAACCATGACCTGGGGTATCCAAAATACGCAGCAAGATGCCGATGCGCAGATGGCGATGGCCCTTGATGCGGGGGTGAATTTTATTGATACCGCTGAAATGTATCCTGTACCTCCTAACGCAGATACCTACGGCGACACAGAGCGAATTATTGGCAACTGGATTGCTCGTAATCAAGACGCCCGTAATAATATTGTGGTGATGACCAAGGTAGCAGGTGCAGGTTTAAAGTATATCCGAGAGGGTGGGCCAATAACGGCTTCTTCGCTTACTACTGCCCTTGATGAATCACTTGCGCGTTTACATACCGACTATATTGATGTGTATCAGCTTCACTGGCCAAATAGGGTAACCCCGCACTTTGGCAAACATTGGCCTGACAGTACAGACCCAACAACTATCGACCGCGACAAAGAAATCAGCGGCATGCGCAATATTCTCAAAGGCATAAAAGCGGCCCTTGATGCGGGCAAAATTCGCCATTGGGGACTATCTGATGATACACCGTGGGGAATTCATGCGTTTTTGCGTTTGTGCGCAGAAGAAAATGTGCCTTTACCTGTGTCGATTCAAAATGAATTTAGCCTGTTACACGCAAAAGATTGGCCTTATCTTATCGAGATGTGCCAGTGTGAAAACATTGCTTATCTGCCTTGGTCGCCGCTAGCCACGGGAATGCTCAGTGGAAAATACCACAATGGTGCACGGCCTGAGGGGTCGCGTTGGACATTGGCACAGCGAATGGGGTTATTCAGAGACCAACCTGCAGCGCAATCAGCCACCGAGCAGTACGTCAATATTGCAGAAAACGCAGGTATTACGCCGTCGCAACTTGCTTTAGCATGGTGTCAGCAAGTACCGGGTGTTACATCTACTATTATCGGTGCAACTACGCTCAAGCAGCTTTCTGAAAATATCGCAGCGTTTGATATTACGCTAAGCGATAACACATTTAATGATATAAATAACGTGTTTAAAGCCTATCCCATGGGATTTTAAATCTACCCGCTTAACTTCGGTTAGCGCGCCTTGAATCAAGGCGCGCTAACCCATTTTTCTAACGTATTGACGCGCACTCCCCACGCTTTTCTACGTTGAACTACTGCTTTTTGATAAATCGCTTGTCCTATTTTTTAACTCTCACTGCTCCCTATCATCTCAAAAAATCAGCAATAAGGCCGGTGATTTTCTCTTTTTTACCTATGCTTATAGCCTTAGCCATTAACGCGTGGAAAAGTCTTAATTTGTTTAAGAGTTAAACCCGTTATGCGGTGTTTGAAGTTTCTAAATTAAACAGTGCTTTAGCTTATTTGTACGTTAACTAAACGCTGTTTTGCCATACAAGAAATCATAAGACTTTGGTCGCAACAACTATGATTTATAGAGTATTTTGCTTATTTTTAACTCACAATTGATTTGTTGGCTTTATGTTAATCGGAAGTTAATCCGCTGCATGAACACACTAAATTACATACTCCCTGCGCTTACACGCGTTCGCAGGGGCACTAAGAAAAGAATTAAAGTTAAACACTAAAAAAATTTTGGAGAACCACATGCTTAATCGTGTAGCTGCATCGTGCGCACTTGTTTTGATATCTTCACCTGCGCTTGCTTTTGAATTCAGTTTTAAAGGTATGATCAAACCCGAAATGGTAGCGTCTGATCAAGGCGTTGCCAGTTTTGGCAGTGCTTATAGCCAAGTAGCCCCAACGCATGCATTAAGAACCGATATATTCGGCGGTGCGCCAGCCACAGAGCAACAAACGACGTTTCTTAGTTCTGATGCCACATCGTTTCAAGCTTCACAGTCTCGCTTTTCACTAAACATGAGCCATGAAAAAGTAAGAACGGTACTGGAATTTGATTTTATTGATGGTGAAGATGGTTTTACTAACCAAACGGCCATTCAGGCTCAAGAGCCACGATTACGCTTAGCGACCTTGTATTATGACATGAACGAGAACTGGACGTTCTTTGGTGGTCAAAAGTGGAGCACTGCCTCAGGTATCAAATCAAGCGGTAGTTACAACTGGGTTGGTAATGCCTATCGTGCCGGTAATTCTGGATTCTTAGCCGTGGAAGTGGGGGCTACATATAAAAACGATGGGCTAACGGTAACTGGTGCTTTAACAGGTAAGGGAAGAAATGCTACCGCGGGTGGTATTAACGCGAATGAGCTTGGCAGCATGCCAGGCTTTGCGGTAGACGTTAACTATAGCTTCTCTGGTCATAAAATTGGTGCCGCAGGCCATTTTGCTGAACTAAATTATGAAGACGAAGCTGGTTTTGCCTCGGGTGAAAACCAAGACGCTAACTTATTGAAAATGTATACCACATTGAATTTTGGGGCAGTTAGCGTAAATGCAGAATATTATACTGGTGAAGCGTTAAACAACCAAAATGCGTTGGGTGTTGCTCCGTCTTCAGGTTTAAACGCTGCAGGCGAAGTACGAGAGAGTTTTAGCGAAAGCGGCTTTTTTACGTATGTGACGTGGAAACTCAATGCTGACTCTACGATTAAGGTGGGTTATGCCAGTGCCTCTGTAGACTCAGGTGACCGTGCTCGTTTATCACTTACTGATTTAAATGAAAACACCACCGCTTATATCAACTACGGCCATAAGATAACGGATAGCTTTACTGCGTTTGTTCAATTGACTAACTTTAATACCGAATACGGAAGCGATTTTGAAGACTTCTCGGCAAATGTTGGTCGCGCTGGGGTTGTCTTTAAGTTCTAACGGCAAAGACCAATTGATAAATACCTACACCCGTTATTTCGGTTCAGAAATAACGGGTGTAAAACGTTGTAGTAGCATCTTTTTAGTGATTATCTTAAAAAACTTCACAGAACTAAAAGAACAAACAAGCGTCTACACATGAACGTTGAGCAATAATTTTTCGATGAAAAAAGTCATTAAGACCAATGTCTCATTTTGCTTTATTGATTTATGACTAGAGTATTCCTCAATCAATCGAGAATTTAACATTATTAAATCGGAGGCAATCTATGACTGCCAGCAAGACTTATCCCGTACCAGAAAATATCCTTCAATCTACACATCTTACTGCGTCTCAATACGACGAAATGTACAAGAAGTCGATAGACGACCCTGAGTCATTCTGGGCGGAGCATGCTGCACTATTGGAGTGGTATGAAGCGCCAACAAAAATTAAAAATACGGTTTTCAATAAAAACGACGTATCGATAAAGTGGTTCGAAGATGGCGCGTTAAACGCGAGCTACAACTGCATCGACAGACATTTAGAGAAAAACGCCACTAAAGTAGCCTTTCACTGGGAAGGTGATTCTCCACAAGACAGCTTAGATATTACCTACCAACAGGTACATTATGAGGTATGTAAGTTAGCGAATGCGCTTAAAGAAATGGGCGTTGAAAAAGGCGACCGCGTGGCGATTTACATGCCCATGGTGCCAGAAGCCGCTTACGCGATGTTAGCATGTGCCCGCATAGGCGCAGTGCATTCCGTTATTTTTGGTGGTTTCTCGCCAAATGCCATTGCTGATCGCATTAACGACAGTGAGGCTAAAGTGGTTATTACCGCTGATGAAGGGCGCAGAGCAGGGCGCAGCATCCCTCTTAAAGCAAACGTTGATAAGGCGTTGGCGAACGATGCTTGTCCTTCTATCACGCATGTCGTTGTGCATAAGCTTACTGGTGGCGATGTCGATTGGAACAGTGAGCACGACGTTTGGTGGCAAGATGCAATTGGTAATTGCTCTGCGCAGTGCGAACCAGAGGTCATGAACGCCGAAGACCCACTATTTATTTTGTATACATCTGGCTCTACTGGCACACCGAAAGGCGTTGTGCATACCACTGGCGGTTATTTATTGTATTCAGCCATGACGTTTAAATACGCCTTTGATTACCGAGATGATGACATTTATTGGTGTACTGCTGATGTAGGCTGGGTAACGGGGCACAGTTACATGGTTTACGGGCCTATGGTTAATGCCGCGTCACAGGTGTTTTTTGAAGGTGTACCTACATATCCAGATGTTAAGCGCATTGCGCAGGTGGTTGAAAAATATAAAGTAAACAGCCTGTATACCGCACCAACGGCAATCCGTGCGCTAATGGCCCATGGAGACACACCCGCAGAGGGCTGCGACCTATCATCGCTGCGTTTGTTGGGCACAGTTGGTGAACCGATTAACCCAGAGGCATGGGAATGGTATCACCGCGTGATTGGTAAAGGCCGTTGCCCAATTATCGATACCTGGTGGCAAACGGAAACCGGTGGGCATATGATTTTGCCGTTACCGGGTGCGACAGAGCTTAAGCCTGGTTCGGCAACTCGCCCTTTCTTCGGCGTAGCGCCAGCGCTATTTGATGCTGATGGCAAAGAACTTGAAGGTGCCGCCGAAGGTAACCTCGTCATTAAAGACAGTTGGCCGAGTCAGGCTCGCACTGTTTATGGCGACCATCAACGTTTTATTAATACCTATTTTAGTGCGTATGAAGGTGTGTACTTTACCGGTGATGGCGCGCGTCGCGATGAAGATGGCTGCTATTGGATCACAGGCCGTGTAGACGACGTACTCAACGTTTCAGGCCACCGCTTAGGTACTGCAGAAATCGAGAGCGCATTGGTAGCGCACAGCAAAGTGGCCGAGGCTGCGGTTGTTGGATATCCTCACGATATTAAAGGCCAAGGGATCTACGTTTACGTGAGTCCTATTGAAGGCGTAGAGGTTAATGATGCCCTTACCAAAGAGCTGAAAGGCTGGGTACGCCAAGAACTGAGCCCCATAGCCACACCCGATATTATTCAGTGGTCAACGGGGCTGCCGAAAACACGTTCTGGTAAAATTATGCGTCGTATATTGCGCAAAATAGCGGCAAACGAGCATGAGCAACTGGGTGATACATCGACGTTGGCGGATCCATCCGTTGTTGATACACTCATAGAGGAACGACTCAATAAATAATCAAGGAAAACGACAATGATAACGCTGTTAATCGCAGATGATCATCCGCTGTATCGCGATGCATTAAGAGGCGCTCTATCCTTGTCGCTGCCGTCCTTAACACTCAAGGAGGCAGGAGACTTAATGTCTACGGTTGATATGCTCAACAAAGAGGATGTCGACCTGCTTTTACTTGATTTACATATGCCCGGCAGTAACGATCTGTTCGGGCTTCTTCATATTCGCAAACTGTATCCAGATATTCCCGTTGCTGTGGTATCTGGCACTGAAGATACTGCGTTAATATCTAAAATTATTGGTGTTGGTGCCTCTGGCTTTATACCTAAAACTGCCAGTGCACAAGACATTGGTAATGCTGTTGAAGCCATTCTCGATGGTGATATCTGGCTGCCTGAAGGGCTTAGTGAAAGCGTCGATGAAGTGGACGAGGCATTTTCAGAGCTTGCAGATAAGGTGGCTTCACTGACACCCTCTCAGTATAAAGTGCTGTGTTACATGCGAGATGGTTTGTTAAATAAACAGATTGGCTACAACTTAGATATTGCTGAAGCGACGGTGAAAGCCCACGTTACAGCCCTATTCAAAAAGCTGGGAATTAACAATCGCACGCAAGCGGTACTCATTGCTTCACAGCTAGAATTAGAGCCACCCTCACGTTGATATAGGTGCGATATGGTGGTTCATCACGCTAAGGCCTTTTAACTCCGGTCTTCTATCACCGAGCTCTCTAAAGTCGAGCTGTCCTCAACTGAGCTCTCTGCCGTCGAGTTGTCCAAAACCGAGTCCTCGACAATAGCGCTGTCTGCCGCAGTCCCGTCTACAACAGTGCCATCTACAACAGTGCCATCTGTGGTTGAGCCATTTAACAACAGTTCAGCGGGTGCAAAAAGCGGGAGAAAGTTTTCAATCGCCTTTTGACTCTCCTTACTTAAAAGCGGATTGTCGATGCTTATAACGGTTCGCCCCTTTACAAGTGCAAGGCTTTGTTGAAAGCCCTTATGCTCTTTTAACAATTGTTGGAATCGATGGTTTTTTAACAGCTGTAATAAGCCTTCGGTTATTCGTGTTGCAAGCTGCTGGTTATTACTACCCACAAAGAAAAAAATCGGGCTAGGGTATGAAATAACAATATTGTCCTCAACAACAAGCCCTTTACTCAAGTCTTTGTGCTCCATTTCCTCTAACACTTCCATCACGCTTCGAGGAAACATATCAGCAAACCCTTCAGACACCATTTTAAACGACGCGCGATAGGTGGTTTCAAGTACTGGAATACCCGCCTTTCTGAAAATAGTGGTATCGGGCCAGTCATAGCCAAGCACCGCCCTGAACTCTTTAAGGTCTGTAATATCCATATCTTTTGAGAAGCGGGTGTCTTCAGCATTAATTAACAGCACGCGCTTGCCGAAGAGTCCAGCCATAATAGGAATACGGATAGGCAAAAAATAGGCTTCTCTGTCTGACGAGGTAACACTCCACGTAATATCTAAAAGATCGTGTTCTAAACTTCTCAGCTGTCGGCGCTGAGGACTTTCTTGGCTACTCACTACGAATTCGAAAGTGCCGTAGTCTGCTTGCGTTACAAGGAGCGCTTCGGTGAGTAACTGTTTTGCGTGGGCGTAAACTGCATCTCTACCCGGGTGCACATTGGGTAGTCGTATTTTAGTGTGGGCAGCGCTTGCAGAGTTGCTATCTTGATTGGCGTATGCGTGAGGTATGAAGGTAAAAAGGGCACAGGCAAGCAGCGCAAAGACTATACGCGTTTGTAAAGATGAAAAAAGCAAAGCCCTACCTTGCCGCCACATGTCCATTGCGATCTTTCCTTTAATAACAGCGCGCTGGCCTTTGCTATACAGTAACTGCTAGTAAAAAGGGGAGTGCGCTTTAGTCTTTTCCAGTGAGAAGGAAGTCGTATTCAGGGTCTACAATAAAGTGTCCAGCCATTCCCTCTCGACCTAGTAACATAGAATATGTCATTTCCGAGCGATCTGTCAGTGTAAGCTGTATATTCCATTGAAAACCGTCCATAACAATATCCGTTAATATAACATAGCGCTTTTCTCGCGTAGCGGTAGAGCTTTTCACCTTTTTTTTGCCAAAAACTCTCGCTTCTCGCCGTACTACCGTATCTACATTGTAAATATCAGGGTGAATGTCGAAGCTAATCCATAGCTCATCGCCTTTGGTAAGCTCTTCAATATTATCCACATGTAAAGACGACGTCGCTGCCCCAGTGTCTACCCGCACATTCAGTTCTGTAATGGCTAGCTGGGGAAGGTCGCATAATTCTACAACACCAATAAGCTTTTTATTGTTCATTATTTTTTACTCAACAAGAGGTTCTTCGCTAGGCAGTAAGTTGTCTTGGTAAAGCTCAACATGCTCTGCTACCTCGTTTGGCTTAGAGAAATAGGCAATGTGGTATATGGCTTCACCCTCTTGGGTAAGCGGTATATTTTGCTTTCCAATAACAATGCCTTCAGCCGGACTAATAATACTGCCGACAAAGTTACCAAATGGGTCGGCAATGGCCGCTAATTTATCACCTTTTTCAACATGGTCACCAAGCTGTGCCAAATGGGTAACAAATCCGCTTTCTGACGCTCTTACCCAGCCGCTTTGCTGCGCGATAAAACGATTGATGCTGTGGCCTTTACTTCTGCTCTTGTTCAGCATGCCTAAGTGCCGCATGGTATTGATAATACCTTTTACACCGGCTCTTATAGAAAACTCATCATAGCGAAGTGCTTGTCCGGCTTCATACAGTAAAATCTTTACGCCACTGGTACTAGCCGCCTCGCGTAATGAACCTTCGCGAATTTCAGCATTCAGCAACACCGGAACGCCAAAGGCTTTCGCCATTTCCAGCACGTCCGTATCGTCTAAATTTGCACGAATTTGCGGAAGATTGCTTCGGTGAATAGCGCCAGTGTGTAGGTCTATTCCTACGTCGCACTTACTCACCACCTCGTTAAAAAACAGGTTCGCCAATCTGCCTGCTAAAGAGCCCTTTTTACTGCCTGGAAAGCTGCGATTTAAATCTCGTCTGTCGGGTAAATAGCGGGATTGATTCAGTACACCGTATACATTGACCATCGGCACTGCGATAAGGGTGCCGCGCAGTTTTTCAATGGCTTTTGAACGAATTAAGCGGCCTACAATTTCTATACCGTTAAGTTCGTCACCGTGAATCGCTGCACTAACAAACATAATTGGACCGGGGCGTTTGCCTCGTTTTACATAAACGGGAATGCTCATATTCGTCGCTGTATAGAGCGGTGGCATTTCAAGGTCTATTTTTTTGGTTTCTCCTGGGGCTATATCGTGTCCCCCAATCGTCAAAACATCATTTACCACTCAGGTTTTCCTTCACAAATGGCGTTTCAGCCTAAAGTTATTATGACAGCTGGCGCTAGCTAGCCCTTACCACGTGTCTTTGTTTTATGTGGTTCAGCGCTTTTCTCAATAAATGAGATGATCATCGCCGCGACGTCTTTGTTGGTCGCTTTCTCTATACCTTCTAAGCCTGGCGATGAGTTAACTTCCATGACAACGGGGCCATTGTTAGAGCGCAAAATGTCCACTCCACAACAGTTCAGCCCCATGGTTTTAGCGGCATCTATGGCGGTTTTGCGCTCTGCAGGGCTTAATCGTACTAAGCTTGCTTGACCGCCGCGATGTAAGTTAGAACGAAACTCACCTTCGGCCGCTTGACGCTTCATCGCTGCTACCACTTTGCCGCCCACTACCAAGCAGCGAATGTCACTGCCACCCGCCTCTTTAATGAATTCTTGCACCAGTATGCTGGCGTTTAACCCCATAAAGGCTTCGATAATAGATTCAGCCGCATTGTGTGTATCTGCCAGCACCACGCCAATGCCTTGGGTGCCTTCCAGTAATTTTATCACCACAGGAGCGCCACCAACGGTTTTTATCACGTCGTCTATTTTGTCTGGGTGATGAGCAAAGCCTGTTCTTGGCATACCAATGCCTTTACGAGAGAGCAGTTGCAAAGAGCGAAGCTTGTCTCTGGAGCGGCTAATAGCGACAGATTCATTAACACTGTATGTGCCCATCATTTCAAACTGACGAACTACCGATGTGCCGTAAAAACTAACCGACGCGCCTATTCGCGGAATTACCGCATCGTAATAGGGAAGCTTTCTTCCCTTGTATCTTACCGAAGGGCGGGCACTGGTGATATCCATATAGCAATGCATAGTATCAATAACATCCACTTCATGGCCTTTTGCTTTGCCTGCCTCAACAAGGCGTGAAGTAGAGTAAAGTTTTGGGTTTCTCGAGAGTATTGCAATACGCATTGATATATCAACCTTGATAACGATAAAGTGAGTTTGCTCACGAATTAACCACACCGTTACATGTGATACGTAAATGCGCAAGCTATTTAGGCGCGCATACTAATTGAGTCTGTAACAGGAGTCTTACGAAATTTTCTTATGGTGGCGATTGTTTTTATTTTATGAAAGAGTAGTCCAATAACGATAGCATGTCGAAAATGGCGGTATATTTGCCATAAACTTAGTAACGAATATTGACACTGATATGAGGGTTTTTGTGGAAAACGACGGGTTAATGATGGAACTGTTAAATGGGGTGTTACGGTGGTCAACTGAGTACCAATCGAATATCGTGTTTAGCAGTTTGGTTTTGCTGTTTTATCTGGTGATGTCTAGAAAGCTGCTGCCAAAAATTGAAAGTGATATTGCCAAGTCAAAGTTAAAATCTCATAGCGCATTAAAAGGGCTATTTGCTGCGCGTGTGCTGGTGGCTACTGTTTCTTTGTGTTTACTATTACTTGCTTGGGGTATCGACTTTTCAGGGCTACTTGTACTTTCCACGTCCATTATTACGGTAACCGGTGTAGCTTTATTCGCGAGTTGGTCGCTAATCAGTAATATTACCGCCTACTTTATTTTGCTTACCAATGTGTCTTATCGCAGAGGCAACTACCTACGCATTATCGATGGCGATAATTTTGTTGAAGGCTTTATAGCTGATATTGGTCCATTTAGTACTCGATTGGTGACAACAGAGCGCGAAACCATTATGTACCCAAACAACCTTATTCTTACTCGCCCTGTTATGCTAAACCCTAAGGTAAAGTGGAATAGCATAGGAAAGGTGGTGGCCAAGACCGACACGCTTACTCCTAAGCAAGTAGACGATTCAAACCAAGCAAATGAAGAGCGATAGCAGATTCTCTCAACGCTTCTAATCGCGCTCTACATTTTTGGCTTCTCGAATATAGCGGGTCATGCTTTGCAGTAAGGCCCGCAGCTTTGCTGGTTTTAGCGGTTTAGGTAAAAAGTTGACTCCCTGCTCCTTGCATTGAACCACCAAGTTTTCATCAGGGGTCGCTGTAATCAGTGCCGCGGGTACAACCACATTCAGCGTTGTTCGAATAAGTTCGATAAGCGCCAAGCCGTTTTTCTCTTCCTCAAAACTTAGCTGATAATCCATTAAGAGAATTTGTGGCTTCACCGATACTGCAAGAGATAGTGCATCGTCCCAATTGTTGGCAAGGGTTACGCTAACGCCCCATTTTTCAAGTAAGGTACTCAACGCATCTAAGTTTTCCCGCTGATCGTCTACACATAGCACTTTCATACCACTAAATGTGGTGTTTCTTGGCTTCGCGACTTGGGCAGAGGAACGTTTTTCCGCTACTTTTTCCAGTGTGAATTGAAAGCTACTACCTTTGCCTAGGCGAGAAGTGACTTTAATTTCGCTGTTAAGCTGTAAGCTAAGTCGCCTTACGACACCAAGCCCTAATCCAAGACCGTGCTCTTTGCTTTCATTAGCACGGAAAAAGTCGCCAAATATCGTGTCCAATTTGTCGCTAGAAATACCAATGCCGGTATCCATGATATTAAACGTCACGGAATTGCCCACAGGTTTAACAACAAATAACACTCTGCCTTTTTCGGTATACTTCACCGCGTTAGACAGTAAATTTTGTAAAATCCGGTATAGATAAGTTTTATCAGCCCGCACCCAACATGGGCGAATGATTGCTTTAAGCTCCAGCCCTTTCTCTTTCGCTCGCATAGACATCTCATCCACAAGAGGTGAAAGCAGGTTGCTTACGTCAACCGACTCGAAATCAGGCTTCATCTCGCCTTGATCAAGGCGCGCAATATCTAGCAATGTACCAATAAGCGCCTCGCTTGAGGATACACTGTGACTGAGCTTTTGAATGATCGTATGTGTTTGCTCTGACAAGTCTTGTTCTTCCAATGCGCTTACGTATAGCTTGGCCGCATTGAGTGGCTGTAAAACATCATGGCTAGCAAGGGCTAAAAATCGCGTCTTACTTGCGTTGGCATCTTCCGCCGCCTTTCTTGCTCGAATTAACTCTTTTTCGGCGCCGGCGCGCTTTTCAATTTCAAGGCGAAGCTCGGCATTAATGGAATGTACCTCTTCAGTACGCTTTTTAATTCTGGCTTCAAGGTCAATATTAGACTCTTCAAGGGCCTGCTGAATTTCTACGTGGCCGGTAATATCATTGAAGCTGGTTACAAAGCCACCACCAGGTAGTGGGTTACCCACCATTTCTATCACTCGGCCATCTTTTCGCTGACGGGTGAATCGATGGGGCATGCCCGAGCGCAAGTGCTCCAAGCGCTTTTCTACTTCGGCTTCAACATTGTAAGTGCCAAACTCACCCTGAGCCGCGTTATAGCGAATAAGACGTTCAATGGGCACGCCAACAGCAAGTAAGTCGTCAGGGTAGGGGTACAGGTTTGAATAGCGCTTATTCCACGCGACTAAATGAAGGTGTTTGTCGACAACACTTATCCCTTGGTCCATATTTTCAAGGGAGGTAAGTAGAGCGGTCATATTAAACTGCATGGCTTGGGTGGTGTCATCGAAGAAGTTGATGATCTCAGTGAAGTCCATTTTTTTGCCACGCAAGGCGCTATCAAGAAGCACTTTTGCGCTTGATGCACCAATTACCCCACCTAAAGCTCGTTCACAGAATGATAAGAACGACTCATCTGGGGTATCTTGCTCATTCAGCTGACAGTGATTAAGGATCTGGTATTCATCAACAAGCTGTACGCATCTGCCTGAACCCATAAATGTGGACAGTAGCGTGGTTAAGTCTGACACTCTCACGTTTGCTACTTGGGTTTTTATGGTGTTGCTGGAAGGCATAGTGGGCGACACGAAGGCTTCTGCCTGAATGCGATCGATAAGTCGTTGAGGCGCAAACCAAGAAAAAAGCACGTACATAAACGCATTGGCGGCTAAACTTATCATTGCTCCTTGGCTAATCAGTTCGTTTTGTTCAAGCCTTGATACTTGGTCGCTCACAATGGGCAGCACTAGCCACAATACCCAAATAACCAAGCCAATCATTAATCCGGCATACACACCTGTCTCTTATACACATCTGACGCTGCCGACGAAGAGGATAGTGTAG
>OJEM01000295.1_pt1 | contig 12699 bp, 7 predicted proteins | sample 1593651 | NCBI WGS metagenome assembly OJEM01 (sample SAMN05416819, study PRJEB24817) | seawater metagenome | isolation source: Sea water | place: Canada:Atlantic | collected 2013-07
TTGCTAGCGAGTTGAGATGAAAACGGGTTGGCGATAGGGGTCATTCAGCCGGTGGTGTCTGCGGCCCTGGCATCCAGGGCTCTACGGTTAGCCAGAGGCCGTCGTGCTGGGTGATGCGCACCATGTCGCCGGGATGCAGGGGCTGGGCGCATTGTGCCTGCCAGCGGGCGCCCCGGTAGGAAACGGTACCCACGCCGTTACTGAAGGCGTCTGCCACGGTGGCGCGGCCACCGACCAGGCCGGCACTGTCTGCCTCGCCCTCACCGCGGGGCCGCTCATTGCCCATCAGCTTGTCGTTGATCACGCGACGGACAAATACCAGCAGCAGCAGGCTGGTAAGAGCGAACAGGGTCAGTTCCCAGGCGGTGTCATCCAGCAGTCCGAGAAACTTGAGGCTGCCTACCAGCAACGCGGCGATCCCGAAGAAAATCACGACCAGCCCGGACACGGCGAATTCCGCGATCACAAAGGCGAGCCCGGCGATAATCCAGTAACTGTATTCTGGCAGATCCATTCCTGTGCCCCTGTAGCGTGTGCATTATTTTGATCAACTAAGATAGCACGTTGGTGACAGGTTAGTCGGTAGGAAAAGGCTGAAAAACACGTGGATCGTGACAGGCATTGAGCTGGGGCTCTCGGGCAGCGAGTTACGAGTTACGAGTTACGAGTTACGAGGAGCGAAAACCTAGGACGGGTCATCAGGTACGTGTTTTGCCTTTCGCAACTCGCGCCTCGTTACTCGAAACTGATAGAGCCCACCGAAAGAAGCATTATCTCGATGTTCTCGGTGACTTCTGTGGTGAAATCGGTTTTTGACTGGGCATCAGTCTGAGGCGTCTGAATCGCGGAGAAGAGCGGTGGAGTTCCTCGGACTTCTCCGCGTTGTAGCTTGAAGCTTGCGGCTTGTCGCTGATCAGTGCTGATGCCCGCCTACGCCATGGGCATGTTTGTGCGCTTTTTCTTCTTCGCTGGCATCACGGATATCGGTGATTTCCACCACAAAACGCAGGGACTGGCCGGCCAGCGGGTGGTTAGCGTCCACGTCCACGGTTTTCAGGCCTACCTTGAGCACGGTGAGCATGCGCGGGCCTTCGTCGGTGGACACCGTGACCACCTTGCCGGGGCTGAGCTTGCCGGCGTGTTTCAGATACTTGCGGGAGATGCGCTGGAACAGGGTGTTGTCGTATTCGCCGTAGGCGTCTTCCGGGCTCACGGTCACATCGACTTCGTCGCCAACGGCCTTGCCGGCGAGGGCGCTTTCCAGGCCTTTGATGATGTTGTTGTAGCCGTGCAGGTACGCCATGGGCTCGCCGGTTTCCCGGGAGTTTTCAATTTCGCTGCCGTCGTCGGCGTTGAACAGGCTGTAATGCAGGGTAACGACCTTGTCGTTTTCGATGGTCATGCATGCTCCGGTTGTCAGGCGATCGGGATGGTGGGCAATTGTGGCGCCTTCATCGCCGCCGGGCAATTATCTCAGTCGTTGTGCTTGCCGGGGAGCATGCGTTTCAGGGTAGCGTCCCTGTCGATGAAATGGTGCCACAGGGCGCCTGCTACATGGATGGCTATCAGGGTCAGCAGCGTGGTCCACAGCACCTCCTTGTGGATGAAGGCGATCTGTTTGGCCAGGTCAGTATTGACCGCCGCTAGTTGGGGCACGTTAAAAACCCCAAATATTTCAATGGTCTTGCCGGCGAACTGGCGCATGGCAAAGCCGCTGAGGGGCATGGCGAGAAGCACCCCATAGAGCAGTCCATGAACAAGACGGGATAACTGATGCTGCCAGGCGGCGCCAATGGGTGCCGGGCGCGGGTACAGGGCGCGACCATAAAGCCGGATCAGTATGATAACCAGCGTGGTGAGTCCCAGGGAAAAGTGCAGCATCTTCCACCATTCACGCATGGGGTCACTTTTTTCGTAGAACTCATGGAGCTCGACGGCTCCCCAGACCATGACCAGCAACAAAACCACCAGCCAGTGAAGACCTTTGTGTAATGCATGCCAGCTTGCTGGTCTTGTTGCCATGATGCGCTCCCGTTCCATTGACCGAAGTATGCCGGATAAAGATTAACCGGGGCTTAACGGGCATTCACTGATCCTGGTCAGTGTCCGGGTGCAGGCCCAGGGCTTTGCGATCTTCGCCCCGTGCGATCCGGGCCAGCAGGTTCCTGGATTGCCGATACCAGCGCCGCCGCCCATTGGGGCCCCATTTGAACCGTTTGTAGGTCCACTGATACTGGGCCAGGTTGCGGTCGATGCAGTGCTGCAGGCCGGTGTTCATGGCGGTGAGAATCTCGGTGCAGTCGCTGGCTTGTTCGATTTCCGGGGCCGGTTCGAAGTGGAGGTGGATGTCTTTCACGCCGCCCTGGCCACGAATGCAGGAAACAATGAACACATGGGGCCGGTAGCGTTGCACCAGCTTGTCGATCAGCGCCGGGGTGGGTACCTCGTAGCCGAAAAAAGGCACGCAGGGATTGCTGCGGTTGCCCGGGTTGTGGTCGGAAAGAATGCCCAGGGTGCCGCCGCTCTTCATGGCGGCGAGGGCCTGTTTGACCCCCTGGCTATTGGTGGGGATGAGCACCGAGCCGGTACGCTCCCGGGCTGCCTTTACCATGGCATCCATCAGGGTAGCCGGATGGGGCTGGTACATGATCAGGGTCTTGTCGCGGTCGCCCTTGTCGCCCACATAGAGGTTGCTGATTTCCCAGCTACCCTGGTGCAAGGACAGCATGAGTACCGGCCGCTCGCAGGCGCAGGCATCCAGAAAGGCTTGTTCGCCGTGGATATGGGTGATCCTGGCCAGGGTTTCTTCCACCGGGCGATGCCAGACATGGCTGAATTCGGTGAGGGTGCGGCCCAGTTCGGCCATGCTCTGGCGGCCGATGCGTTTGGCTTCCGCCAGGCTCATGGCCGGGTGGGTCGCCAGCAGATTGATCAGCACCACCCGGTAGGCACTGGCATAGCGCAGTGGCACCAGCGTGATCAGGGTGGCAACAAACGCCCCGAAGGCGGTGACTAGCGGCAGTGGAAGCCAGGCAAGCAGACGGACCACCAACCACAGGCGGCGGCCTTGATATTGTTTACTCATGATGGCAATTCAATTGTCAGGGTCTCGCCATGCTGCGGGACCCGAAATGTCTCGGAATCGATCTGTTGTTCTTGCAGCGCCAGGGCCAGGGCCCGGGGCGGCGCGTCCATGGGCTCGTCGGTGAGCACAAAGGTGCCCCAGTGCATGGCTACCGACTGGCGGGCGCGAATCTCCTGGTGAATTGTAACCGCTTCTGCCGGGTTTATGTGTACCGGGGACATAAACCAGCGGGGTTCATAGGCGCCGATGGGTAACAGGGCCAGATCCACGGAGCCGAAAATGTCGCCAATTTCATCGAATAGCGGGGCGTAGCCGGTATCGCCGGCAAAATAGAGGCTGAAATCGGGGAAGTTCAGGCGCCAGCTACACCACAGGGTCCGGTTATGATCGCCGGGGCCACGGCCGCTGAAATGCTGGGCGGGCAGGCAGAAGGCTTCCACCTGGCCGTGGTATTCACTCTGCCACCAACCCAGTTCGATAATGCGCTCCACGCCCAGGTTACGTAGCCAGGAAGCCACGCCCTTCGGAACGAACCAGAGAATCTCGCGACCAAACCGGGCCTGTAGCTGTTTTACCGAAGTCCGATCCAGATGATCGTAGTGGTTGTGGGAGACCAGCACCGCATTGATCGGCGGCAGATCATCGACGGTAAGGGCTGGCGGTACCGCCCGTTTCGGGCCGGCAAAGGACAGCGGTGAGCAGCGCTCGGAAAAGACCGGGTCGGTAATCAAATTCCAGCCCCGGTGCTGAAACAGGAAGGTGGCGTGGCCGATCCAGGTCAATTGCGGTTGTGGTCCCGGGTTGGCAAGACGTTGCTGATCCGGCTGCTGCAGAGGGAAAGGCTGATGGCGCGGAAACTGGCCCCGGGTGTCCCATTGCCAACGCAGGAAGGCACCCAGGCCATGGCGGGGGGTTGGGAACCGATTGCGATACACCCCGGAGTGAGCGGGGTGTTCTGCTGCCAGAGCGGCCAGCCGTTCCCGGTCGATCATGCGCCGTCCCGCAGTCCTGCTACGGCGCCTTCAATGGCATCCAGATCCGGAATCACCGCCAGGTCGCCGCCCACCTGGATGTACATGGCTTCCGCGGGGCCGGTGTCCACCGGTTCTTCCACCGGATCGTCCTTGGCCACTTTCATCATCCGCGGAATCCCCTGCACGATCACCGCATAGAAGGTGCTCTTGCCGGCCACGGTATTCAGTACCGCGATGCGGGCATCCTGGCCAATGGTGATCTGCCCGGACTCGTTGAGTTTCTCAAAGGACAGCAGCGGAATGTTCTGATCCCGCCAGCTCAGCCAGCCCAGCAGCCATTCCGGCCCATGACCGGGCCGATCCGGTTGCCGCAGGGGGATGATTTCGGCGACCACGATGTTGGGGATCAGCCAGGGTCTCCCCTGCATGGGGATCAGCAGGCTGGAAATGTCGGATGGCAAGCTGCTCATAGTTAACCTCAAAGTGTAAGCCGGAGTATGCAGTAGCCCGTGTCAGGCACCCGGCTTCTGTACTTCTGCTTTTAATTCTCTTCTTAACCGTTCCACCAGCTGTCGTGCAAGCTGTTCCGGAGAGCCGCTATAACTGACGCAGCCCGTCTCACGGGTAGAATCGGGCTGGCTGCTGACGGCGCAGGTATCGGCGCTCTGTGCCCATACGGGGCAGCCACTGGCGGCCAGCCGGGGTGCGGCGATGGCGCCGTCATTGCCCATGCCGGAAAACAGGATAGCGCCGCAGGCGTTGCCGAAGCCCTCGCCCACGTGCTGTATCACCTGATCAATGGATGGTGCATAGGGCCCTTCCCAGGCCTGGCCAGTGGACTGGATGCGACCGTCGTGGCGAAATTTCACCGCGTATTCCACCGGCGCGATGGCCAGTTCGCCATGGCGCAGGGCGCTGCCGTCCACACCTACCTTGCAATCAATGTTGTTGTCCCGGCCCAGCACGCCGCACAGGGTGTCGAGGAAACTGCCGTCGATATGCTGTGCCAGCACAAAGGCCACCGGCAGATTGGCCGGCAGGCAGTCGAGAAACAGTTTCACCGCCGCCGGGCCGCCCAGGCTTGCCCCCAGTACCCAGACCCGTTTGGGTCTGTCGCCGGGGCGAATGGTTTCGAATTCCCGCGGGGTGGGGATTTTCACCTGTGGCGGGCGCTGGGGGATCACTTCCAGCCGCTCTTCCACTGCCGGCTTGCCGATGTAATCCACCAGCTTGGTCACCAGCCGCCGTTCCCATTTCGGGTAGCGGGCATCGGTGCGCGCCGGGGCCTGACCATCGCAGAACAAAATGGGCGCAGCAGCGTCTTCCAGCAGGTTATCCAGAAAAGCCTGCCAGCGGTCTTCGCTCGACAGGTCTACCACCCACAGATCCAGAGCGCCCTCTTCCAGCCAGCGTTTTTCCAGGGCTTCCGGATCCGTGTTGACGACCACCTGGTAGCCCTGACTCTTCACTGCGCTGGACAGCAGGTGGCCCTGCAATGTGCTGTCGGCGATTACGCCGACCCGGCCCGGTGCGGTCATTCGTTACCTGTTTCCTGCAACTCGCCCAGCAGTTCACGAATGGTGGAGAGCAGTTCGTTCTCCTGGAACGGCTTGCCCATGTAACAGTTCACGCCGATATCGAAGGCCCGTTCGCGGTGTTTTTCGCCGGTGCGCGAGGTAATCATGATGATCGGCACGTCTTGCAGGCGGCTGTCGTGGCGCACGTGGGTGGCAACTTCGAAGCCGTCCATACGTGGCATCTCGATATCCAGCAGCATCACATCCGGGCGGATATCTTCCAGCTTGGCGATGGCATCCATGCCGTCCTTGGCGGTGACCACTTCGTAGCCGTTGCGCTCCAGCAGGCGAGTGGTCACCTTGCGCACAGTAACCGAGTCATCGGTGACCATGACCAGTGGCGTATCGCGCTTGAATTCGGTTTCTTCGTCTTCTGGCACCGGTTCCTGGGGCAATACCGGAATGTCTGTGACACCCAGGGTCGGCACCTGCACGTGGGCGGCACGGATCAGCGAGTGGATATCGAGAATGATCACCACGGAGCCATCCCCGAGGATGGTGGCGCCGCTGATGCCGGCCACCGAGGCCAGCTGCGGGCCGACGGATTTCACTACCACTTCCCGGGAGCCCACCAGGTTGTCCACCACAATGGCCACGGTGTGTTCGGTGCTGCGGATCAGCAGTACCGGCATGGGGGTGGTGTGGTTTTCCAGGTGCGGGCTGCGGGTGCCATGGACGAAATTGCCCAGGTATTGCAGTTCGTAATCCTGGCCCACATAGGTGTAGACCGGGTTGTCTTCCTCGAAGTAGTGCTGCAGTTCGAAGGGGCTGATGCGCACGATGCCTTCGATCTGGTTGAGCGGGATGGCATAGGTATCTTCTGCCGCCTTCACCATCAACGCCCGGTTCATGGCCAGGGTAAACGGCAGGCGGATGATGAAGCGGGTGCCCTGCCCCTTGTGGGAATCGATGGTCACCGAGCCGCCCATCTGCTTGATCTCGCTGGCCACCACGTCCATGCCCACGCCACGGCCGGAAATCTGCGTGACAGCGGCGGCGGTGGAGAAGCCGGCATGGAAGATGAACTGCTGGATTTCCTGTTCGGAGAGTTGCGCGTCCGGGGCGATCAGGCCGCGTTCCACGGCTTTCTTGCGCACCGCGTCGGTGTCGATGCCCTTGCCGTCGTCGGACAGGGTAATCACTACCTCGCCACCTTCGCGGCCCAGCTCCAGGTTGATGCGCCCGGAGTCGTTCTTGCCGGCGCTCTGGCGACCTTCACGGGTTTCGATGCCGTGGTCCACGGCGTTACGCAGCATGTGCTCCAGCGGCGCGACCACCCGTTCCATCAGGGAGCGGTCCAGTTCGCCTTCCGGGTTGAGCACATCGAAATCCACCCGTTTGTCCACTTCACCGGAAATCTGCCGGACGATACGGCGCAGACGTGGTACCAGGCGGCTGAAGGGCACCATGCGGGTGCGCATCAGCTTTTCCTGTAGCTCGGTGTTAATCCGAGATTGCTGCAGCAGCAGGGTTTCCGTGTCCTTGGTGCGGTCCAGCAGGGTGTTCTTCAGATCCAGCAAATCCGAGGCGGATTCCGACAACTGCTTGGTGATCTGATGCAGCTCGGAGTATTGATCCATTTCCAGGGGATCGAAGTCTTCGTCGATTTCGCCCCGTTCCACGCCCTGCTGATAATTGGACATGATCTGCGCTTCGGTTTCCGAATCCAGACGGCGCAGCTGTTCGTAGAGGCGCTGTACCGTGTTGCCCATTTCCTCCACGTTGAAGGTGAACTCGGAAATCCCCTGCTCTACCCGACCGCGGTTAATGGAGGTTTCCCCGGCCAGATTTACCAGCGCTTCCAGTACGTCGGCCCCGACGCGCACCATTTCCTGGGGTTGCGCCTGACTTTGACGCTGGCGGCGGTCATCCTGTTTCGGCTGTTGCGGTTGTGGCTTCTCGGCTGCCGGCGCCAGGGCCGTGCTGCTCTCTTGCGGGGCGGCGGCGGGCTGGCGGTGGGCGCTACGGGCCACCGATTCCATGCCCCGGACAATCTGGTCGTACCAGTTGATCATGGGCTGGAAATCTTCCTGGGAGGGCGCTTCGCGGCGCCTTTCCAGCTGTAGCAGATAGGTTTCGAAGTCGTGGCTGATGTCGCCCAGCGGCTTCAGGCCGGCCAGTCGCGCACCGCCCTTGAGGGTATGCAGGGCGCGCTTGAGGTCATCGGTGAAATCGGTGCTTTCCGGATGGTCTTTCCAGGAGGTCAGGCAGGCATCAATGATTTCCGCCAGCTCATCGGACTCTTCCAGGAAAATTTCCAGAATTTCCGGATCACTGTCCGATTCCCAGTCACTGTAGTCGTCGTCCGCGTGTTCGCTGGTAGCCGGCGCGTCCTGGCTGGTCGGCGCCGGTGGCGGCGCTTCTGTTGGCGCTGGTGCGGCAGAAGCAACAGCAGGCAGGCTGAATCCTGCCGGGTCGGCCACATAGCCGTGAATGGCCTGGATCAGGGTGTCGCCCTGGGGCAGCGGTCGGCCTGCCTTGAGGGCCTCTACCATTTCCGCCAGTTGGTCATGGCAGCGATGCAACAGATCGAACAGGGTCGGTTCAATGGCCAGGCGGCTTTGCGCCAGGCCTTCATAAAGGGTTTCCAGCTCGTGGCCCAGATCGCCCAGTTCGCTGACTTCCGCCATGCGCGCACCACCCTTGAGGGTGTGCAGGTCGCGTTGCAGGGATTGCAGTTCGATCAGGTTGTCCTGCTCGCCGATCCACTGCTCCAGGCTGCTGCCGGCGGATTCCAGAATCTCGTCGGCTTCTTCCAGAAAGATTTCTACCAGCTCCGGGTCACGCTCCGGTTGAGGGGGCGCCGGAGTGTCGGGCGCGTCCTCAACCGCAACGGGCGCGGGGCTGCCGGTGTCTTCGGCAAAGTCGGAAGCGGCTTCGTGAGCCTGGGGTTCACTGTCGAGGGAGGCACTGGTGTCTGGGGTGTGGCTGACCTCGCGGTCGCCGCGCAGGAAAGCCTGGATGGCGCTGACCAGTTCCGGGGCGTCTTCCGGGGTTCTGCCGCCGCGCAGGGAGTCAATCATATCGGCGAGCCGGTCATGACAACGGTGCAGCAGCACAAACAGGGCCGGCTCGGTTTGTTGCTGGCCGGCATTATAGGCTTCGTAGAGATTCTCCAGCTCGTGGGCCAGGTCGCCCACCGGTGCCACGGCGGCCATGCGGGCCCCCCCCTTGAGGGTATGAAGATCCCGCTGCAGACCATCCACGTTGCCGGCATCACCCTGTTCCCACTGGTCCAGGGTATGGCTGGCGGATTCCAGAATCTCTTCGGCCTCTTCCAGGAACAGGCTGACCAGTTCCGGATCCATGTGGGCCTGATATTCACCACTGCTGGCCCAGCTGTTGGTATCCGGGGTGCTATCCACAGCCGGGGAATCTGCGCTGCTGTCAGGGAAGGCATCGTCCAAGTGTGGTGAACGACCGCCTGGGCCAGGGCCATCGCCGTCCGGGCCGCTGTTTTCTGCCAGTTCGTGAAGCGAATCCACCAGACCCAGTTCCGGGCGCACGGTCTGGCCGGCGGCCAGACAGTCCATCATGTTGACCAAGGCATCCTGGCCTTCACCAGCCAGCGACAGCATCTGCTCGCTGCAAGCCAGGCGGCCGGATTCCACCGCGCTGTAGCAGGCGGCCAGGGCCGCAGCCAGGGAGTGAATTTCGTTGAGGCCGGCTGTGGTGGCGCTGCTGGAAAGCAGTTGCAGTTCGTCGCGGAGTTTTACCAGCTCTTCGGTCTGTTCCGGATGCTGGGCCCACTGCTCCAGCAGTTGTTCCGCGTCCACGATCAGGTCCATGCCTTCGGAAAGGAACACGGAAAGGATGTGTGGATCCGGGCCGGAGTCATTTTGATCGGCCAGCCCGTCGCGGTGTTGTTGTAGCGCGGCGATCAGGGCATCGGCGCCGGGCAGATGGGGTTGAGCGAGCTGTTCCAGGTTGTTGAGCACCAGGCGATGAGCCTGCCGCAGCAGCCCGGCCTGCTGTGTGGTTATCCGGCGGTTGCTGCTGATCAGGTCGCGGACCAGTTTTTCAGCCGGTTCCGCCACTTCCGCCACAGCTTCGATTTCCGCCATGCGGGCACTGCCCTTGAGGGTGTGCAGGGCGCGGTGGACGCTGTCGTCCAGGGTGTGTTCGGATAAATCCGGGTCTACGGTGTCCAGCCACTCATCAATTAGCGCCAGGTTGCGACGGGCTTCGCTGGCGAAGATCTCCAGCAGCACCGGGTCGGGTCCCTCCTCGCCGTCGGCATCCGCTGCGGCGTCGTCACCGTCACTCATGTCCGGGATGTCAGCAAGGCTGTCGATACCGTTGTCGGCGCTGTCGCTGTCTACGGGCGCGGTTTCGCTGGCCGGTTCGGCTGCTTCTTCATCAGGCAGGCTGAATTCGATGACGCCATCATCGACATCGTCGTTGTCTTCCCAGGCAAGGTAGGCATCGTTATCGCCGGAGGCGTCGTTGAAGGCAGCCAGATCCTCCACGGACAGGCTGTCGTCATTGTCAGTGCGGGTTTCCGCGAATGAGCCGCTGTCCGCGGGCAAGGTGATTTCCAGCGTGTCGTCGTTTTCCGTGTCATCGCCGGGTGCAGCAACGTCGGCCTGGTTGTCAGCGCTGCTGGTCTCGCTGCCAGTGATGGCCGGTACCTGATCAATCTGGCCGCCGGCGGCCAGGGTGTCGGCGGCGTCGGCCAGCGGTTGCACATCGAACGGGTCTGGCTGTCGCAGGGTAAAGGCATCCACCAGGGCGGGAACGCGATTGCGGACCTCCTGTACCAGCGCAATCAGCACCGCGGTGGGTTCAATGCTGCGGTCAATGACCCGGTTGAGCATGTTCTCCACGGACCAGCCCAGCTCGCCCACGGTGCTGGCACCGACCATGCGGCCGGAGCCTTTCAGGGTGTGGAAGGCGCGGCGGAATTCCACCAGGGATTCTTCATCGCTGGTGTTGGCGGCCCAGCGCGGGAAGTATTGATCCAGTGCGTCCAGGACTTCGCCGATTTCTTCCTGGAAGATCTCGATGATTTCGTCATCGATCAGATCGTCATCGTCGTCGGCAGAGGGATTCTCGGCGACCGGTTGCGGCTCGGCGTCGGGTTCCTGCGGTGCGGACTGTGCTTCCTGGTCGGTGGGGGCCAGGCCGGTAATTTCGAGGGTGTGGTCGTCTTCGACCTCGTCGGCGCTGCTCTGCTCTACGTCGAAGGCCTGTTCCAGGGAGACGTCTTCATTCAGGTCGTCGCTGTCGAGGCTGTCGTCGGTAATGTCGGCATCGGGCTCGGCATGCACAGGCACGGACTCGTCGGCCGTGTGGCTGTCAGTCCGGGCCTCTGCATCCAGCTCAATGCGTTCCACTTCGAACTGGTCATCGCCGAAATCACTGGCCTGCTCCAGCGGGTAGCCGAGAGCGTCCACACTGGCACGGGCCAGTTGCAGGATATCGTCGGTGGTTTCCGGATCGTCGCTGAGACGTTCCAAATAGTACTCCACCGAGGTGATGGCATCGGCCAGGGTATCCATGCTGCGCCAGTCCGGTTTGGGCTGGTCGGCGTCAAGCAGCTTTTCCTGAATGAATAGAACGCACTGGCGAAGAATCACCGCAGGCTTGCTGAGCTGGATCACTTCCAGGCCGCCACGGACGGCATTGAGCCGTTCTGGCACCGGGCCCAGGTGCTCCGGGTTCCACTGGGAGGCAATGAATTCAACGATGCCGTCCTTGGCCTCTTCCAGGCCGGCACGGCATTCGCGCAATACTGCATCCATGGCCTGGCCTACGTGGCCAGGCATATCGCTCTGGTCGCCAGCGTAGGATTTGCCGCGACGGTCGCCGCCGCTGATACCCGCCAGAGTGGCTTCCACATAGAGCAGGGCGCCGGCGATATCCATCAGGGTGTCGCGTTCGGCGGGGCGTTTGCCGGCGACAATGTCTTCCACCGCATGAAGCTGCTCTTCCACCAGGGCGCGTGGCTGACCCATGCCCAGTACTGCCACGGTGTCGGCCACCTGTTTCAGGGTGACCGTCTGCGGTTGCAGTTTGTTGGTGTCGTTTTCACCACTGTGGACGAAGGCTTCCAGGGCATCCTTGACGGTGGTGATTTCCTCGGACAGTGCCTGTACCACTGAATTCATGGCTTCTGCATCAGGCCCGGTCATGCGGGCTCTTTCCTCGTTGACCAGGTCATCGGAGGGCAAGGCATCGGCCAGCCGGAAACGGGCTTTGACATCGCGAATGCGCGGGCTGTCTACCTCTGCCTTGGCGACGTAATAAAGCAGGTTCTTGATCAGTTCGGTGGGCGCAGGTTGGTTCAGACTGCCGGCGCCGTCGCTGACCAGCTCACGCAGGTTGCGGTCCACATGACCGAGCATCAGCTTCACCGAGGTGCCAAGGGTAATGGCATCTTCCGATAGCCCTTCCACCAAGGCGTTGCTGATGGTCCATAGCGGGGCCCGTGGGGCGTCGCCAGTGATCTGCTCAAGTTTGGTAAAGACCTTGGCCATGTAGCCCAGGTTTTCGCCCATGTTGTCGTTGCGCAGTACCCCGAGCAGAGCGATCTGGAACATCTGGCGGATTTTCTTGGCCAGCTGAATAAAGCGGGGATCGTTGAGCAGGTCGTCCGGGATCTGACCACTGCCGGTGGCGTCGGTCAGGTCCGGCTTGAACAGGGCGGTTTCCGACAGCAGTGGCTCGCCTCGGGCGGCACGCAGATCGTTCAGTAGCGGCAGCAGAACCACCGGCAAGTCGCGACGGTTGCTGGCTACCCGGTCCAGATAGGGGGGCAGCTGCAGGATCGCCCGCATCAGGGTTTCCTGGCCGTCGGCCACATTGCCAACCCGGCCTTCCAGCAGGGCCTGGGCCAGCTTTTCCATTTCCTCGGCGAGCAGAGCAGCACCGTAGAACTCGACCATTTGCAGGGTGCCGTACACCTGGTGCAGATGGGCTTGGCAAAAACGCATGCGGGTGGCGTCGTCCGGGGTATCAACGAACGCTTCCAGTGCCTGCTGTGCCTGGTTCAGGGTTTCCTGGATCTCCCCGCGAACCCAGTCCAGAGCCAGATAGTCGTGACGGTCACTCATGACGTCTC
>OJEM01000305.1_pt1 | contig 12567 bp, 10 predicted proteins | sample 1593651 | NCBI WGS metagenome assembly OJEM01 (sample SAMN05416819, study PRJEB24817) | seawater metagenome | isolation source: Sea water | place: Canada:Atlantic | collected 2013-07
GCAAGCTACAAGGCGCGGGGAGATGGCGGTGCCACCGGTGCGGGTCGGGCTCCGCGCTTGTTCCATGGGGACTGACTCCGTTGCCATCAGCGCGAGGCAGCAAAGTTGGCCCGAATATCGCTGCTCTTTCCTCGTGTTGCAGCTTGGAGCTTGTAGCTTGCAGCCCGCCGTATAACAATAGCCGCCCATGAAAGAACCCCAATATCACGCTCTGCCGGATGAACTGTCGGTGCTGGTCAGCCAGCACTGGCAACACTTTGTGGAATCCGGTCACCGTATCCCCGACGCCCTGCTTGATGACCTGCCCCGGGTGTGGGCGGGCTCCGACTATGTGGCGCAGCAGTTTCAGCGTGATCCGGGCCTGGGCCAGTGGCTTGAGGACAGTGATCCGAGTGGCGCCCTGGTGGAGGATTCGCTCCGTCAGACCGTGCAGGAGCAGTTGGCCGCCTGCCACAACGAGGATGAACTCAAACGCGCCCTGCGCCGTCTGCGCCACCGCCATATGGTGCGCATCATCTGGCGGGATCTGGCCGGGATTGGGGATTATCACAGCACCGTGGCGGATCTGTCGCTGCTGGCGGATACCCTGATCCAGGAAGCGCTGGCCGTGCTGCATGGCTGGGCCTGCGAGAAAAGTGGCACCCCCGTGGGGCCGGATGGCAAGCCGGTGAAGTTGGTGGTGCTGGCCATGGGCAAGCTGGGGGCGCGGGAGCTGAACCTGTCCTCGGACATTGATCTGATTTTCGCCTATGAGCATGAAGGCGAAATCGAGGGTGGGCGACGCAGCCTTAGCCATCACCAGTTCTTCGTGCGCCTGGGCCAGCAGTTGATCAAGGCCCTGGACCAGCCCACTGCCGACGGTTTCGTATTCCGGGTGGACATGCGCCTGCGCCCCTGGGGCAAGAGCGGCGTACTAGCCATCGGTTTCGATGCCATGGAAGGGTATTACGAAACCCAGGGACGCGAGTGGGAGCGTTATGCGCTGATCAAGATGCGCCCGGTGGGTGGTGATCTGCAGGCGGGAAAACGCCTGATCAAGCGGCTCAATCCCTTCGTCTATCGTCGTTATATCGACTACGGGGCCTTCCACTCCCTGCGTGAGATGAAATCCCTGATCGAGCGGGAAGTGAACCGCAAGGGCATGCAGGCGGATGTGAAGCTGGGTGCCGGCGGCATTCGTGAAGTGGAATTTATCGTTCAGGCGTTCCAGTTGATTCGTGGTGGCCAGCTGCCGGCCCTGCGGGAACCGAATCTGATCAAGGTGCTGCCGCAACTGGTGGAGCTGGAATTGCTGCCCGAGGATGTGGCGGATGAGCTGACCGAAGCCTATCTGTTCCTGCGGGACGTAGAGCATCGATTACAGGGAGTAGCCGATAAGCAGACCCAGCGCCTGCCGGACGACGAGCTTGGCTGGCAGCGTCTGACCTTCGCCATGGGCTTTTCCGCCCGGGCCGCCTTCGAGCGCAAGTTGCGTCGCTGCCGGGAAAGCGTGCGTCATCATTTCAGCCAGGTGATTGCAGACCCGGAGCAGGAAACCGATGCCGCCCAGGGCGCTGATCAGGAGTTGCTGGATCTGTGGCTGGGCGAGCTGGATGAGGCCCAGGCCGCGGCCCAACTGGCAGCCATCGGCGTGCAGGAGGGCGACAAGGTCTACGCCCATCTGAATAATTTCCGTGAAGGTCGCTCGGTGCAGAACATGCAGGCGATCGGCCGCGAGCGTCTGGACCGGCTGATGCCTCTGCTGCTGGAGGCGTTGGGTTATCAGGGCCATGGCGAAACCACCGTGGTGCGGCTGCTGGCCTTTGTGGAAGCGGTATTGCGCCGTAGTGCCTACATTGCCCTGTTGGTGGAAAATCCCAGTGCGCTGACCCAGCTGGTGAAGCTGTCCGGCGCCAGCCCCTGGATTGCCGAGCGCCTCACTCTGCATCCGGTGCTGCTGGACGAATTGCTGGATGTGCGCACTCTCTATTCGCCACCGGAGCGGGCAGAGCTGGACGACGAGCTGCGTCAGCAGTTGCTGCGCGTGGCCGAGGATGATCTGGAACAGCAGATGGAGGTGCTGCGTAACTTCAAGCAGGCCCATCTGTTGCGGGTGGCTGCCTCGGAAGTGACCGAGGTGCTGCCACTGATGAAGGTCAGTGACTATCTGACCTGGCTGGCGGAAAGCATTCTCAACCAGGTGGTGATGCTCGCCTGGGAGCCGCTGGTGGAGCGCCACGGCCGCCCCTCGCGGACCGATGGCCAGCCCTGCAGCCCGGATTTTGTGGTGGCGGGCTACGGCAAGCTGGGCGGTATCGAGCTGGGCCACAACTCCGATCTGGACCTGGTGTTCCTGCACGATGCGGCCAGTGGTGGCGTGACCGATGGCGACAAGCCGGTGTCCAACGAGCAATTCTATGCTCGCCTGGGGCAGCGCATCATCCACATCCTTTCCACCCGTACCATGAGTGGTCAGCTCTACGAAGTGGACACCCGCTTGCGGCCTTCCGGCAGTGCCGGTCTGCTGGTGAGTTCCATGGATTCCTTTGAGAAGTATCAGCTCAATCAAGCCTGGACCTGGGAGCATCAGGCCCTGGTGCGGGCTCGCGTGGTGGCCGGTTGCAACCGGGCCCGGGCGCGCTTTGATGCGATCCGCCACCAGGTGCTATGCGCCGAGCGTCCCCTGGACAAGCTGCGCGAAGATGTCCTGGCCATGCGCGACAAGATGGTTGACCACCTGGGGGAGAAAGGGGAGGACCGCTTCCATCTCAAGCAGGACCCGGGTGGTATCGTTGATATCGAATTTATGGTGCAATACGGGGTTCTGAGATGGGCCTCCTCCCACGGTGAACTGACCCGCTTCACCGATAATGTGCGGCTGCTCGAAACACTGGCTGCACTGGATATTATGTCGGCACAGGATGCCGGCCTGCTGCGGGAAGCGTACCTCGCTTACCGATCCGCGGCTCATCGCGCCTCGTTGCGCAAAGAGAAATCCATTGTCGACGACACTCAATTCCGCGATTTGCGTGAAGGCGTGCGAGCGATCTGGAAGCACTGGTTCGACCTGCAGGGCTGACACCTGCAGGTCCTTAGCTCTGGGAGTATCACTGCCATGTCGATGGCTGTAAGAGACGGTTTTATCTGGTTGGATGGCGAACTGGTTCCCTGGCAGGACGCCAAGGTTCACGTGCTCACGCACACTCTGCACTATGGCATGGGGGTGTTCGAAGGTGTGCGCGCCTATGAGACGGCAAAAGGGCCGGCGATTTTTCGTCTGCAGGATCACACCGACCGCTTTTTCAACAGTGCGCATATCCTCAACATGAAACTGCCCTTTACCAAAGAGCAGATCAACGAGGCGCACCTGTCGTCTATTCGGGAAAATAATTTACCCCACGCTTACCTGCGCCCGATGGCGTTTTATGGCAGCGAAGGGATGGGCCTGCGCGCCCACAATCTGAAAGTGCATGTCATGGTGGCAGCCTGGGAATGGCCGTCCTACATGTCACCGGAAGCCCTGGAGCTGGGCATCAAGGTGCGAACCTCCAGCTACACCCGTCACCACGTGAACATCACCATGTGCAAGGCGAAGGCCAACGGCAATTACATGAATTCCATGCTGGCCCTTAATGAAGCCCTGTCCGGCGGTGCCGATGAGGCGCTGTTGCTGGACAACGAAGGCTATGTGGCAGAAGGCTCCGGTGAAAACGTATTCCTGGTTCGCGACGGCGTGCTTTACACCCCGGAACTGACGTCCTGTCTGGATGGCATTACCCGCAAAACCATCATTCAGTTGGCCGAAGAGCGCGGTTATCCGGTGCGTGAGAAACGTATTACTCGTGATGAGCTGTATATCGCCGATGAAGCTTTCTTCACGGGTACCGCCGCAGAGGTCATGCCGATTCGGGAGCTGGATGGACGCATCATTGGCGCAGGCAAGCGTGGTCCGATTACCGAGCAGTTGCAGGCGGTGTATTTCGACCTGGTGCGCGGCAAACAGGATGACAACTATGGAGACTGGCTCACTTACGTGAGCTGAGCAGGCGCATGCCGGCAATCTTGTCCGACTCGCCCTCCGCCATCCTTGTCGTCGGCCCGTCCTGGGTCGGCGACATGGTCATGGCCCAGACCCTCTTTTCCGAACTGCGTCGCCAATACCCGGACTGTGCCATCGATGTGCTGGCGCCGGCCTGGTGTCGGCCGCTGCTGTCGCGCATGCCTGAAGTGCGCGAGGCGCTATCGCTGCCTTTCGATCATGGCGACCTGAAGCTGGGTGAGCGACATGCGCTGGGCAAATCCCTGCGTGGTCAGTACCAGCAGAGTTATGTGCTGCCCAATTCCCTCAAGTCTGCGTTGGTGCCCTGGTCGGCAAAGATCCCGCAGCGTATCGGGTGGCGTGGGGAAATGCGTTACGGCCTGCTGAACGACGTGCGCAAGCTGGACAAGGAAGGCCACCCATTGATGGTGCAGCGCTTTGTAGCGCTGGCGCTGTCACCGGATGCGCCGGCACCGAAACTGGATACCATTACTGCGCCGCACCTGGAAGTCAGTGAAGACTCGCTTCAAGACGCTATCGCGACACATGGCCTTGATACGCAACGGCCGGTGCTGGGCCTGTGTCCCGGTGCCGAATTCGGTCCGTCCAAGCGCTGGCCGGAGCATCATTACGCGGCGGTAGCACAGCACTGGATTGAGCACGGTGGCCAGGTATGGATCTTCGGCTCCGGCAAGGATCAGCCCGTGGCTGATACCATCGTCGAGATGCTGGAGAACAGCGCGGATGAGCATGCCGTGGTGCTGGCGGGTAATACTTCCCTGGAGCAGGCGGTGGATCTGCTGTCGGCCACCACCGCGGTGGTCAGCAACGATTCCGGGCTAATGCATATCGCCGCCGCCCTCAAGCGTCCGCTGGTAGCAGTGTACGGTTCCACCTCGCCGGGGTTTACGCCACCGCTGGGTGATAGAGTGGCAGTGGTACGGCTGGGGCTGGAATGCAGTCCCTGTTTCGAACGGGAATGCCCGCTGGGGCATTTGAACTGTCTGCGCCAGTTGCCCCCTTCGCAGGTGATCGACGCCCTGCAGCAGCTGGAAAGCGCGGATGCCTGACGTTGACGGCGAGCGGGTTCTGACATGCGCGTGCTGCTGATCAAAACCTCCTCCATGGGGGATGTGATCCACACCTTGCCGGCGCTGACTGATGCGCTGTCGGCCATTCCCGATCTGCAGGTGGACTGGGTGGTGGAAGAGGCCTTTGCCGATCTGGCCCGTCGCCACCCGGCGGTCCATCAGGTTTTCCCTTGTGCCCTGCGCCGCTGGCGCAAACATCCTCTCAAGGCTCGCCGCTCCGGTGAATGGGCCGCCTTCAAATCCGCCGTTCAGGCAACGTCCTATGATGCGGTGATTGATGCCCAGGGCCTGATCAAGAGCGCCTTCGTGACCCGTTTGGCGCGCGGTGAAAAATTCGGGCTGGATAAACAGTCCGCCCGGGAAGGCTTGTCTGCCAGGGCTCTCGATCACCCTCTGCCGGTGGCGAAGGGTCAGCATGCCATTGACCGGGTACGGCAACTTTTTGCGCTGGCGCTGTCGTACGACCTGCCCGATGGTGCCCCGGATTACGGCCTGCCGCGCAGCCATGTGCCCACACCGTTGAGCCGCCCGGCACAACTGGTGTTTTGCCATGGCACCACCTGGGCGACCAAACATTATCCGGAAGCCTTCTGGCGTCAGCTGCTCGAGCTAGCCACCAGTGAAGGCCATACGGTTTTTTTGCCCTGGGGCAACGAAACGGAACAATCCCGTGCCCAGCGCCTGAGCGAAGGGCTGGATGGCGCCCGGGTTCTACCGAAAATGGGGCTGGATGCGCTCACCGACAAACTGCTCAGTTGGGATGCGTTCATTGCCGTTGATACCGGCCTGGCTCACCTGGCCGCTGCCGCCGGCTTGCCTGGCGTAGCGCTCTATGGTCCTACCGATCCGGTATTGACCGGGGTGCGTGGCATTCAAGCGCACTCCCTGGCTGCAGATTTTCCCTGCGCACCCTGCGTGCAGGAAAAGTGCACCTATCGCGGTGAACTGGGCAAGGGCGTGGAGCCGCCCTGTTTCAGTAGTCTGAAACCGAAGCAGGTGTGGCGGGAACTGCGGAGGCGTACCGCATGAAACTGGCCATGGCGCTCTATCACTACTTTCCCTACGGCGGCCTGCAACGGGATTTTGCCCGCATTGCCCGTGAAGCGGTAAAGCGCGGGCATGAGGTGGTGGCTCTGGTCAGCGACTGGCAGGGTGATGCTATCGACGGAGTGACGGTTCAGCGTATCGCTGCTGCCGGTGGCAGTAATCATGGTCGCATGCGTTCCTTTGCCAGGGGTGTCCTGGCTGCCCGTGAGACGGGAGGGTTCGACCGGGTTCTGGGTTTTAATCGGCTGCCGGGTCTGGACGTGTACTTTGCTGCGGACAGTTGTTTTGCCGAGCACGTAAACAGCAAGCCGAAACCGTTACGCTGGCTGCCTCGCTATGCTACTTACCTGAAACTGGAGCAAGCGGTGACAGCGGTGGATGGTCCGCTGATCCTGTTTCTCAACGACGACCAGCGTGACCAGTACCTGCGCCATTATGCGCTGGCGGAAAATCGTTATGGGTTGCTGCCACCGGGTATCGAAAGAGACCGTCAGCGGCCTGCGGATCATGAAGCCGTACGGCAGCAAACCCGCGCCAGTCTCGGAATCGATAAGCAGGATACCCTGCTGCTGTTTCTCGGTTCCGGTTTCAAGGTGAAGGGGCTGGACCGGGCGCTGAAGGCCTTCTCCTCCCTGCCGGAGACTGTCAAGTTGATGATTGTGGGTAACGATCAGGCGGAGCCTTATCTGTCCGGGCTGTCGAAGGCCCAGCGCCAGCGTATTCTGGTATTGGGGCCAAGGGATGATGTGACTGCCCTGATGCAGGCGGCGGATCTGCTGCTGCACCCGGCCTATCGGGAATCCGCTGGCATGGTGTTGCTGGAGGCCACGGTGGCCGGGTTGCCGGTGCTGACCACAGACACCTGTGGCTACGCCCGCTATGTGCGCGAAGCCGGTTCCGGCGAAGTGATCGCGTCCCCGTTCAGTCAACCGGTGTTGAATGACACTCTGCAGCGAATGGTGGATCAGTTGCCCGGACCCTGGCAGGAAAATGGTGTGGAGTATGGACGTAACCCGGCCCTCTATTGTCTGGCCCAGACGGTGGTGGATCAGGTAGAGGGTTGGACGCCGTGAAGCTTTTTCTACGCGATGACATCGTCGCCCTGTGGGGCGACCGCGATCCGTTCGAGCAGGCTGCCGAACAGGAAGGTGACATCTTCCGGGCCCGTGAGGGGCGCCGCACCTTGCGCTTTACCGGCAACGGGCGCAGCTATTTTCTCAAGTACCACGGTGGTATCGGCTGGAAGGAAATTTTCAAGAATCTGACCCAGGGGAAATTGCCGGTACTCGGCGCAATGGATGAAGTTGCAGCCATTGATGCGGTGCGTGGTGCCGGCCTGGATACCATGACCATTGCCGCCTATGGCTCGCGGGGCAGTAACCCGGCGTCGGTGGAGTCCTTCATCATTACCGATGACTTGGTGAATACCCTGAGCCTGGAAGATCTCGGCGAGCGTTGGGTAAAAGACCCGCAGGCCATGCCGCCGGCGTTCAAGCGAGCTGTGATTGAGCGGGTGGCCACCATTGCGCGGACCATGCACGGTGCGGGCGTTAATCACCGGGATTTCTATCTTGCCCACTTTCTGATGCGCGACAGTGATGCGGCCGCGAACAATGCGGATGGCCCCTTGTATCTTATCGACCTGCATCGTTCCCAGGTGCGCGGCCAGGTGCCCCGTCGCTGGCGTATCAAGGACCTCGGTGGCCTGTATTTTTCCACCGCCCGGTTCGGCATGACCCGTCGCGATCTGTTGCGCTTTATTCGTGCCTACAGCGGCTTGCCGCTCCGTCAGGCGCTAGCCGAGGGTGATACCTGGTCAGGGGCCCGCCGCGAGGCAGAAAAAATCTATCGCCGTTATTTTGAAGTGGAGCCCGAGCTGCCGCTGCAGTTCAACGAACACCCAGGAAAGGATATCTGATCGGATGGCGGATTCGTCACAGGACACTACCCAGGCCTTGCTGGCCAGCCGCGAAACCGTTTTGCCTGTGACACTGAGCGTGGACGGGCAGGTGCTGGAGATGCAGGCGTTACTGCGCTTCATGCCTGAGCGTCGGGCTGTCTATTCCGGGCTGCTGGATGGGCAGCCGGTGATTATCAAACTGTTTTCTTCGCACCCCCGGTCCCGTCGGGAAGTGCAGGTCGAACAGCAACGACTGGCGGCACTGGCTGAGAAACAGGTGCCGGCTCCCCGGGTGCTGCTGCGCGACTATCCTGGGGAGTCGGCCTTGCTGGTGCTGGAACATTTGGGTGAGGTGTCGGCCAAGATCCGCTTGCAGGAAATGTCTACTGAAAACATCCCCGGCTTGGTGCAGGAGTTGGTGGCATTGACCAGCAAAATGCACCGCCAGGGTGTGATGCAGAATGATATCCATCTGGACAACTTCATTGTTTCCGATGGGGGCTGGCATGTGATTGATGCGGGCGATGTGGACGTTGCCGATGCGTCTGTGGACAAGAGCAAAGCCCTCTCCAACCTGGCTATGCTGCTTGCCCAATTCCCCCCCTTGTCCTTGCCCACGGCACAACAGGTTGTCAGCGCCTATGGTGAGGCCTTTTCGCCACAGCAACTGGCGCAATCCCTGAAAAAAACGCGGCAGACCCGTTTACGCAAACTGGTAAAAAAAGCCCTGCGTAACTGTACCGAGTTTGTGGAGCTCAATGGCAAGGGGCATACCGGCATGGGGCGGCGTGAGGACCAGCAGCTGATTGGCGCCTTGCTCAATCATGGGCTGGATGCCTTGCTTGAAGACAGTGAGAGACTCAAGGATGGCAATAGCGCCACTGTCGGACGACTTCAGGTTCAGGGCGAAAGCCTGGTGATCAAGCGTTATAACGTGAAAAGTGCCTGGAAGAAACTGGCCCGCCAGTTCAAGAGTCGGGCGAAAAACTCCTGGCTCAACGCAGCCTACCTGGGCCTTGTGCAGGTACCAACTCCCGAGGCTGTTTGCTATTTATCCAGCAAGCAGTCAGGGCTGACGGACCGTGAATATCTGGTGTGCAGGAACGTGGACGGTCGCATGCTGCCGGAAATTTGCGAAGACGGCGGCGTCTTGCGGGATCAGGCGCTGAGCCAGATGGCAGATTTTTTTGCGGTAATGCTTTTGATGGGGTTCAGCCATGGAGATAGCAAATACACTAATTTTCTGTTTCAGGATGGTCAGCTCCAGGTGCTGGATCTGGATGGCATGAGCCGGGAACCCGGCAGTGGGCTGGAGCAGGAACTGGCAGACCAACGCGAGCGTCTTTTTGAGAGTTGGCGTCCCCGTGAAGGGCTAGCCCCACAAGCCAGGCAGGAATTCAATGCGTTTTACGAAGCGCGCATCAAATCGATTGAGAGTTGGTTATGAAAACCCTGGTTGTGTCCACCGATGGCAAGCTGATGGTCACACGCCCTCTGTGGGAAGCGGCGAAGCAGTACTTTGATTTCGATCATGTGGAAGTGACCCGGGAACATGGCCTGGAAGCCTATTTCAACGACGCGGATTTCAGTGGCTATGATCGCGTCATCGCTGATACCAACCTGCGCCGTCTGGGTAAGCGTTATCAGTGTCTCAAACGGGCGCCGGGTCTGGTGATATTCGATCACGATGTCTGCCAAAACAACGTTTCCACAAGCGAGTGGTATCGCCGTTACCCGGCGGTGCTTCGTGACCTGGAAAAGGCAAGGGTCATTGTGTCCGGTGCCAGCCTGGCGGAACAGTTGCGTGAGGAAGGGATCGACGCCTGTTTTCTTCCCAAGGGCTATGACGGCACAACCATTACTGACCTTGGGCTGGAGCGTACCATCGAATCTGCGTTTGTAGGCCGGGTGAAGAACAAGGTCTACAAACGCCGTAAACGCTTTTTGTTGAGGCAGGAAAATCTGGGCAAGGTGCAGCTTCTGCGGGCAGATCCGGGAGAGCCCTATAACCGTTTGCTCAATGAGATCCGGGTGTTTGTCAGCGCAGACATCGGCTTCAATGAATATATGATCAAGAATTTCGAAGCCATGGCGGCGGGGTGTGTATTGCTGGCCTGGCGGCAACCGGCCCTGGAGCAGCAGGCGTTGGGTTTCGTGGAAAACGAGAATGTGGTCCTGTACGACAGTGAAGCGGAATTACATGAAAAGCTGCAATGGCTTCACGATAATCCGGAAAAAGCTGGGGCTATTGCCCGGGCCGGACAGGCGATCGTGAGGGAACAGCATGCCTGGGCCTGCCGTGCTGCCTCCTTCCCCAAATTGCTGGACGCCGAGATCATGAGTGCGCCGGCAGTAAGCTGGAAGGACAGGGTACGATTGCTGGGAGCCGGCAAATGAGCGCGACACATCTGCATGTAGTGGGGTGTCCACGCAGTGGCACTACCTTGATGGCGGAAATGCTGGTGGCCTGCTACCCCCATGAAGGTCACTCTGAACATGAAGAAACCATCTTCAAGGTGCCGCCGCAGGGAAGCGGGTTGCGGCTGTCCAAAAAGCCCAATGATGCCCTGTGGATGGCGCCGCTGCTTGATCGTGATCCGAATCTTTATGTGATCGCCATGATGCGTGATCCCCGCTCGGTGATCTGCAGTATGCACAAGGCCTGGCCCGGCATGTATTTCTGCAACTATCCGGTGTGGAAGCGGGCAGAAAAGGCCATCACCGACATCCAGGCGCACCCCAGGGTGATGGTGCTGCGCTACGAGGATCTGGTCAGTGACCCCACAGGGGTTCAACAGCGCATGGAAGATATCTTCCCGTTTTTGCGCAGAAGTCATGATTTTGATCGCTTCCATGAAGTGGCCAAGGCCGGACAAGATGCTCAGAATGCCTTGGGTGGACTGCGTCAGGTGGACCTGTCGCGCATTGCCGGCTGGCGAGAGCATCTGCCTCGCCTGAAGCAGCAGCTGCAGCGTTACCCGCAGTTGGCGCAGGATCTGATCACCCATGGCTACGAAAGCCGTAATGACTGGCAGGCGCAGCTCGACGGGGTGACAGCAGAGAACTTTCCTTGTCGTTATTCCGACTCTTCCGAGTTCTGGAAGCACCTGGAACAGAAGCTGCGTTTTGTTGGCAAGCGCCGCCGCTATTTCCGTGACAGGGGGCTTTAACCATGCAGACCCTTCGTGAGTTCGTTTTCCTGGGGCTGGCGAACCACTTGCCGCGACTGCGTTTCAGTGACAAGTGGCGCTGGTTGTTCCTCAAGGCCGCCGGCTTCGATATGCAGGGTCGCTCCACGGTCTATGGACCTGTGGTGCTACGCCCGATTGGTGGTGCTGGGAAGGTGCACATCGGCAAGGGTTGTTTTATCAATACTGAAGTGCGTTTTGCCTGCCCCAAGGCACCGATCACTCTGGGTGAGCGATGCCGTATCGGCCCCCGGGTCTGCTTTGAAGGGGCGCAGCACAGTCTTTATCTCAATGAAAAGGGTCGGCGTGGTACTACTGGTGCACCTATCACTCTAGGCGATGATGTGTGGATCGGTGCCGGAGCCATTATTACTGCAGGGGTGGAGATCGGCGAAGGCAGCGTTGTTGCCGCCGGGGCGGTTGTTTCCGGCAACGTGCCTGCCTTTACATTGGTGGGTGGTGTGCCGGCAAAAGTTATCAAGGACTTGAGAGAAATGGGCTCAGAATCTTAATGTTAGAGGCTTTTTCTCGGCGGCCGGTATCGTTGACCGAGTTCCCTTAGATACAGCTCCAAGCGGCGAAGCAAACGATTATTGTCTTTTTTCTTATGTTTTCGGGTCTTCTTCTGTTGCCGATCATCTTCGAGGTTGGATTTCTCTGACTGGACGGGGCATAACCCTGCTGCCTCAGGAACAACAGCAAACATGTCCAGATCTTTGCGGATCCAGCCTCCCGAGACAAAATCATCAGCTGGTAAATAAAAACTCTTGCTGAGTTCGGCCAGCTTTCTAGCGCCGGCCGGTGTCAGCATATAGGCGGCTAGACAATAGGCTCTGCGGTTGGCGAACTTGGCAAGGCGAAAAGTGCTGTCCAAACGCTGCTGATGCCAGACAGATGGAATGCATTTGGAATAGTAAAGCATGGCCAGCTCCCAACCTGAGTTTCTGTCACTCAGCATCTCGCAGACGTTACGGGAATTCAGATTCAGTTCCGCATCACCTTCCAAAATTAATGAAGGGCGATCGGAAGCTGCAGCTATCTGCCAGGCAGCCCTGTGGCTGAGGAAGCAACCAATCTCGCCACAGGATAAATCCCTGCCGAGAAGTGCCCTGGATTTTTGGTGGTCGAACCCCACCTCTTGCCAGCGATCTTGCGGCACCGGTGGGGACGTTTTGACTATCTCATAGTGCATACCCAGTGCAGCAAGCATTTCATCGAGATGCTTCCGGCGTTCCAGTTCAGAAGGCTGTGCTATGGCCAGGATATTATAGTGTTGTTTCTGTCTCTTATACACATCTCCGAGCCCACGAGACCAGAGAGGAT
>OJEM01000316.1_pt1 | contig 12348 bp, 7 predicted proteins | sample 1593651 | NCBI WGS metagenome assembly OJEM01 (sample SAMN05416819, study PRJEB24817) | seawater metagenome | isolation source: Sea water | place: Canada:Atlantic | collected 2013-07
GAATACCGGCCTGTCACGCCGGGGGTCGCGGGTTCGAGTCCCGTCCGCTCCGCCACTATTCAGCATTAAAGGCTCCCATTTATGGGGGCCTTTTTTGTTTCAAGGGATGCTGGCCACGCTCCATGCAGCGCGCCATGCCACCGTTACTCCTGGTTTTGCCTTCCTTTTATTTGTTCGTGTTGTCTGCTGCGTTATGCGTGCAGCGTCTTCTGTAATGAACTTGTCACCTAAACCCTGTCTAATTTCGGGTCCACAACACTGAAAAAGATAAAGGAGGACAAGCAAATGGAAGACTATCTGGAAGAGCGACTGGAAGAGAAGCAGCTGATGGAATGCCTGGAAGAGTGGCAGGAAGAGGACAGCTGGGTGGACGACGGAGAGGAACTCTGATTCCTCTCCGTGCCACCCCTCTCCGATTTTCCAGCCCTATCCTTTAACCCCTCGCGGTCTGCCCCCCCCTCATACACATTATTCCGGCAACGTGATGCCGTTATTGGTCTTCGCCGGGTGCTTTGCGGCATAGTATTGGGCGGGTTTTCGTATGCTTTTTTTTTACTGCCATTCAGGTCACACTCTTTTATAAGGGGCTGACTATAATTGGCAGCACCCTGGCTTTGCTGTCACTACTGTGTTTTCTGGATATTGCGGGAAGTGATGCTGTGGCGAGTCAGTGGCCAACTACAATAATTTTCAAGGGAAGGAAGGACACATGCCTCTATCCTCCGTCATGTCCGAAGCGATTCTGTTTTTTGATCATCGAGGCATCACAAAAAGCATGCTGTATGCGGATTTTGAGGCGATCCTGGATGGCATGGTGGGTGTGCCTGAGTTTGCTGATAAGGAAATTCGCGGTGCCTACTGCCTGGTGAATGGTCAGTTAAGGGTACGTTCGCTGGTCCTGTTCACTATCGATTTTGACGAAGACGGCATGGCCGACACCACCTGGAATGTGCCGTTGCGCCATCTGGCAGAGCATGGGGGGCAGGGGCCGGATATGGGGGCCGGACCAATCCGCCTGGCATGCCGCAGCCAGTGTCCGGTGGCCTGGCACCAGGACCAGATGTGGGACCCGGGTATGAAGCCGGGTGCCAATGACTTTATCGCCATTCGCGACACCATTCGTGAGCGCGGCCCGAAACTGGGCCTGGAGATCGATGACGAGCTGGATTCTTCCCCGGCCGCCGCGCCGCCAGTCATTGGTGCCGAAACGAAGGCGCCCACCATCGCACCGGATGCTAGCCAGAGCAAGAAAGAGGCCGATGAAGAAAGGGTGCGACTGGCTCGGATTATCAAGGAGCTGCGCCTGCGGGTGCAGACGCTGGAGAATTCCCAGTCCGAAGAAGTGGGCAGGCTCCGCTACGCCGCCCAGCAAAAGGAGGAAATTCTCAGTGCCCAGCTGGAAAAGGTCCTGGTGCAGTTCAAGACGCTCAAATCCCAGAATGGGGCGTTGCGTGAACAGAATGATTCTCTCAAGGCGCAGGTGGTATCACTGACCAAGAATCTGGAGGAGCAGAGTCATCAAAGCCAGACCCAGGGTAGCGAACTGGAAGTGCTTACCGAGCAGTACAAGCTGGCACTGGAGCAGCGCATAGAGGAGGAGCGGGCGAAACTGTCCGAACAGATCCACGCCAAGGAAATGGACGTACTGACCCGCGATGACTTGATCAATCAGCTCAAGGAAGAGCTGGGAGAGCTCAAGCGCAATAAGGTGAAGGAGGCCAGCACTGGCGCCCAGAAGGTACTGGAGAGGCTGGAAAACCTTGGCCTCAGCTTTATCGCTTTCCATCCCGGTGCGGGACACATTTCAATTTCTGCCGACCAAATCGGCAGTTACATGGAAAATCCAGTGGCTTTTGCTGCGCGTAAATGTCTGGTCACTGAAGATCACTACCGGGCCTGGTTGGCCCATTATGAAAATCCGGTATGTCAGGTGCCGATAGGATCGGACCAGCAGGCCTGCGGCAAGCGTGTGATCCGGGTGGAAGTCCCCAACCAGTTCAAGCCCGGCGTCTCCGACTGTAACGCCAACCGTTGCCCGAACTGTCGTAACGACTCAGCGATCGATAACGTACTGCGCTTTCGCTGATAAACACGTGTGACTCAGTGCCACTTCACTGAAAAATGGTAGGTTTTTTGCATTGTCTACGCTGAAAGCATGATGTTGTTGTCACAATAAGAACACCGGGAGCGGCAGTTATGGCACAGGAATCCATTGATAAAAGCCTTTTACAGACCTTTGTGCCAGTGAATGCGCTGTCTGGAGACCAGTTGGACTGGCTCCTGGATCAGCAGGAGGTGTGCCGTTATTCGTCAGGAGATGCCCTTTTTTCGCTTGGCGACAAGGATAACACCACGATCTATCTGCTTAGCGGCAAGGTAGAGCTTACCGATGAATCAGGCAAAACCCGCACCGTCAGTGCCGGCGATACCGCATCCTGGCACCCGCTGGAGCATGCCCAGCCACGCCGAAGCACGGCTCGAGCTTTGTCCGAGGTCAGCGTGGTCCGGTTTGACAGCTTTCGGCTGGACACCATTCTTTCCTGGGACCAGTCTGCCGGCTATGTGATTCTCGATATCAACGCCAACTCCGCTTACCAGAATGATCGCGAGTGGATGATTCGACTGCTTAAATCCAAGCTGTTTCATCGGGTGCCACCCAGTAATATTCTGGAAATCTTCCGGCGCCTGAAGGCTCATCGCCACAAGCAGGGGGATGTGATTATCCGCCAGGGCGAGGCTGCAGACTGTTGCTACATTCTCAAGGAAGGCGTCTGCGAGGTGGCCATCAGCATGGGCGACAATTCCCCAACCCCTGTGGCCATGCTGGAAGAAGGGCAGTGGTTCGGCGAAGAGGCGCTGCTTTCCGGCAAACCCCGTAACGCCACGGTGACCATGGCCACCGATGGCGTATTGATGAAGCTGGAACGCCAGGACTTTGATGCCCTGCTGCGTGAGCCGATCATCAATACCATGCCCGCTGAGGATGTGCTGGGCGCGGCAGAAAAGGGCGCCTGGTGGCTGGATGTGCGCACCAGCGATGAATTCGACCAGGAGCACCTGGTTGGAGCCACCAATATGCCGCTGAATGTATTGCGGCTGAAATCCCGTCTGTTAGACCCCAGCAAGACCTATATTGCTTACTGTGATACCGGTCGACGTAGCGCCACAGCCGCTTTTCTGTTAAAAAACGCCGGCTTGGACGTAATCGTTCTGGATGGCGGCCTGAATGCCAATGCTGCTAACCTGAACGAGTACCTGACACAGGCCTGAATCTGCGGCTGCCACGCTGCAATCACGGATTCTGGCCAGGGTGGTCGCTCACCGGATGGAGGGCGAGCCCTTCACCGGATGCAGCCCCGGCTGCCCAGGATTCGTGTGGCGCAAGAGACTTTTAGCAACAAATTCCGCAATATCGGCTTGATTGCCCGTTCCGAAAGTGAACAGGCGCTGTATTCACTGCGTCAGTTGATTCACTTCCTCAACGGGCGTGACTGTACCGTTATCCTCGACAAGAACATTGCCGGCAGTCTGCCGGAAATGGGCCTGCAGGCTGCCTCTGCCACGCAGATGGGCGAAGCCTGTGATCTGGTCATCGTAGTTGGTGGCGATGGTAGCCTGCTGGGCGCCGCTCGCACCCTGGCCCGTTTTGATGTGCCGGTGCTGGGCGTCAACCGGGGTCACCTGGGGTTTCTCACCGACATTCTTCCCTCCGAAATCGAAAGCCGGGTGGGGCAGGTGCTGGACGGTGAATACACCACCGAAAAGCGTTTTCTGCTGGATCTGGAAGTGCGGCGGGGCAAGACGGTGGTGGGCGAGGGCTGCGCCCTGAATGATATCGTGCTGTTGTCCGGTGACAGTGTCCACATGATCGATTTCGAGCTGGTGATCGATGGCCATTTTGTCTATGGACAGCGATCCGATGGCCTGATCATCTCCACCCCCACTGGTTCCACGGCCTATGCGCTGTCCGGCGGCGGGCCCATCATGCATCCCAAGCTGGATGCCATGGTGATGGTGCCGCTCAATCCGCATACCCTCACCAGCCGCCCGCTGGTGGTGGCCGGTGACAGCGAGATCAAGATCCATATCACCACCGAAAAAGTCCGACCACTGGTCAGCTGCGACGGCACCGCCGGGATTCGCCTGCAGGTGGACGATGTGATCGCCATTCGCAAGAAGCCACATCGTTTGCATTTGATCCACCCGCCTGGCCATGATTTCTACCAGGCCTGTCGTTCCAAGCTGGGCTGGAGTACCCGCCCCGGCGACAGCAGTTGAAAAGCAGTTAATAGTGAATAGTTAATAGTTACAGACAAACAGCGGCTTCCCTGTATCCGTCCCGTGCTAGCTAGGTCGGAAATGGGCGTAAGCCCACCCCCGCCGAACTGCCGGGGGGGCCTCTAACGAGTAAATGCCATGACCTACCAAAGCTTTGAAGACCTGATCTCTGCCATGACGCCGGAAGTCTGTGACAACATGCGCCGCGCTATTGAAACCGGCAAATGGGCGGATGGTCGGCCGCTGACACGTGAGCAGCGTGAAACCTGCCTTCAAGCGGTGATTGCCTGGGAGGCAAATAACCTGCCCGAGGAGCAGCGCTCAGGCTATATGGAACAGCAATGTAAGAGTGGGGAGGGCGAGCCAGAGGAGCAGCCGGTGACCCTGCGCGCGCCGGATCGACTTCAGTAGACCTGTTCTCTCTCTCGGGCGGTGACTGGCGGGTCGTCGCCCGGATACCGCCTGTCGGACCAACGTCAAGCTTTTCCCGTTAAAGACCGTTGGTGCTCTTCCAAACATACTGTATTCTTCCTAGGTGACAACTCTGCTGTGTAGGTTAGCCGGCCTAGATTCGGCGCACAGGGACGATGTCTTTCTGGCTGCGTTATGGGAGATTGCGGCGCAGACAGAAATAAAAAAGATAACAAATGGTTTGGGAGAACCCATGCATATCTACAAGAAAGTACTGCCTGTGGCAGTGGCCCTGGCACTGGCGGCCTGTGGCGGCGGCAGTGATACCGTTCCTGATCAGAGTGAGGGTGCACTTCAAATCGGGACATACCCCCGTTTCGACCCACTTACCTCCGATCTGCCACTGAATACCGATATTCTCTTTGCGGCCGCGGCAACCAGTGATGGTACTGCGAACGTGGGCGCTCCCACCAATCCGGTGGAAGCGGCGATCAATAGCCTTGACGGCTTTTCCACCAATGCCTATTTCGACATTGGCTTTGCCGGCGGCAGCATTGATCCAGCAAGTGTCTGTACGACGCTGGCTCAGGCAATGGCACAGTGTGCTTCACCAAACGTATTCCTTATCCCGCTGGATACTGGCGGCAATGATGCGCTGGATCCCGGCAATATCGTTGGAGTTCAGGCTCCGGGTAACTGGCCCGCTGCCAGCGCTGAGGTAGTGTCTCTGGATGGCGGTACCAACAATGTGCTGCGTGTGATTCCTCAGGAGCCTTTGCAGGCCAAGACCAAGTATCTGGTATTTGTCACCAATGGCGTACTGGACAGCGCCGGTGATCAGATCACCCCGTCCAGTAGTTACGACACGCTCGGGGAAGCAACACCGGCCGTAACCCCCGCTTTGCAGCCGGTACGTAATGCCATCGCAGGCTGGGAAACCATTGCTTCCGGTGTCTTGCAAACGCTTTCCGGTGGCGCTCTCAGTGCCGATCAGGCAAAGGATAGCATCGCCATTTCCTACACCTTCACGACCACGGACCCCCAGGCGCCTCTGGTTGCCATGGCGGCACCCCGTGCAGCATTGGTGCAGGCTCAGGTTGGTCTGGGCATCGATGCCGGCAGTGCCGTTGCCAATTCGGCGGAACTGGAAGGCGCAGGCCTGTTGAGTACTCCAAAGGCCCGCGATAATGGCATGTCCGCAGCAACCGCCATTGATCTCAACGTTCTGACTGGCGGTGCGTTGCCTGCTGGCGTCGGCTCTTTGTATACCGGCTTTATCAAGTTGCCGTACTACCTGACGACGCCCGATACCACCATGAAGATGAGTTACACCCAGGATAGCTGGGTGGCTGATCAGACCCTGGGTGGTGTGCTGACGTCAAAACTGCCTGAGGGCGCTCCCTCATTGCCGCCGGTAGACGCGGACGACATGACCTATAACGTGACCTACCGTTATCCGTTTGCGGCGCAGAAGAGCGCTGAGTCGGTGCCTTTGCAGGTAACGCTTCCTGAGCCCACATTTGTGCCGCCGTCTTTTGGTGTGGATTGTCAGACTGCGCGCCCTTCAGGTTATCCGGTTGTAATCTATATCCATGGCATCACCAGTGATCGCGCCTCGGTAGTAGCTCTTGCCCATAGCTTGGCGTCTGTCTGTGTTGCGACAGTGGCAATTGACCTGCCGTTGCATGGCATTACAAGCGGCAGCCCCTTTGCCGCACTTGGCGCTGAAAACTTTGCTCCTTTGTATGGGGCAGATGCGCCCAGTGAGCGTCACTTTGGTGATCCTGCAGGTTCCGGCGGGCAGTTCATCAATCTGGCGGTGCTGAATAACACCCGAGATAACATGCGCCAGTCAGTCATGGACTTGCTCAACCTGAATGCCAGTCTCGACAGCATCAGTACCACATTGGGTGATGCGGGTCTGGGTACCCTGGATACCAGCAACGTGAAGGCTGTTGGTGCTTCTCTGGGTGGTATCGTAGGCACGGTTTTCACCACCGTTAACCAGATGGCGATTGGTGCTGAAGGCAGCGTTGGTTTTGCCAGCAATCTCAAGCCTTTGAGCGGTCTGGTGGTCTCTGCTGGCGGTAGCCAGCTGACGCAGATCCTGAATAATTCCCAGACCTTTGGTCCGGTGATTGAGGCAGGCCTGTCGGCAGCAGGGGTTCAGAAGGGAACCACCAACTTCGAGCGCTTCCTGTATGTGGCACAGAGTGCGGTGGATTCCGGTGATCCGGTAAACTTTGCTGAAACCCTCGGATCGCTTGGCGTACCGGTGCTGGTGCAACAGGTGGTTGGTGGCGGGGACGCTTCGGCCCTGGGTGACGCCAAGGTCTATACTGCCGATAAGGTAGTGCCAAATAGCGCCGCTGGTGCGCCGCTGGCAGGTACCACTCCGCTGGCGGCCCTGTTGGGTGCCGGTCAGGTTGGTCCAGGTCCTGTGGATGTGTCCGCGGCCAACGCTCTGGTAAATCTGACCATCGGGCATCACGCTTCACTACTGCGTCCTAACGAGGTAAGTGGTGAAACGCCTACCAACGGTGAGAACGTGGCGACTGCAGAATTGCAGACCCAAGTAGCCAGTTTCGTATTGGCGCCGGCATCCACGGCTGTTGGTTCTGCACCGAATGGCAGCAATACCGCGGCCACCTTTATCGAAGCCCCATAATGGCTGTATTACCGGGCTGACCTGCAGCCCGTGAAATGGCATAGTCACAACACCCCGCTCTGCGGGGTGTTGTCGTTTTTGTCTGCCTCTTTTTGTTTTGGAGTCCTCCATGGATAGCCCGCAAGCTGATGTGAAAACCACTCGCCTGGCTGATTATATGCCACCGGATTTTCTTGTAGACCAAGTGGAGCTGGACGTGGATTTACGGGACGGTCAGACCCGGGTGACCAGCACCATGCAGTTTCGCCGAAACCCTGTGAATACGCGGGAAGGTGGTAGTGATCTGATTCTGGACGGTGAGTGCCTGGCGCTTGAGTCGCTGGCAATCAATGGTGAGCCTGTTGCGGAAAATCGATACCGCTATGAAAAGGACAAGTTGACCATCGAAAGCGTCCCTGAGACTTTTTCGCTGACGTCTGTAGTGCTGATCGAACCGGAAAAAAATACTGCGCTCGACGGTCTCTACCGTTCCAATGGTATGTACTGCACCCAGTGCGAAGCGGAAGGTTTTCGTCGGATTACCTTTTTCCCGGATCGCCCCGATGTATTGGCCCGGTTTACTACCACGGTGCGGGCCGACAAGAAGCGCTATCCGCTGCTGCTATCCAATGGTAACCCAGTCGATCAAGGCGAGGAGGGCGATCGCCACTGGGTGACCTGGGAAGATCCGTTCCCGAAACCCTGTTATTTGTTTGCCTTGGTGGCCGGTGATCTGGCCTGCCTGGAAGACAGCTATACCACCGGTTCCGGTCGCCAGGTGTCGCTGCGTCTTTATGCTGAGCATCGTGATCTGGACAAGCTGGACCACGCCATGCTGTCGCTGAAGAATGCCATGCGTTGGGATGAAGACACCTGCGGGCGTGAGTACGACCTGGATATCTATATGATCGTGGCAGTAAGCCACTTCAATATGGGGGCCATGGAAAACAAGGGCCTCAATATCTTCAATACTTCCTGTGTGCTGGCTCACCCGTCTACGACCACTGACGCCGGTTTTCAGCGGGTGGAATCCGTGGTGGCCCATGAGTATTTCCATAACTGGTCGGGTAACCGGGTCACCTGCCGGGACTGGTTTCAGCTCAGTCTCAAGGAAGGCTTCACCGTATTCCGTGATCAGCAGTTCTCTGCTGATATGAACTCCGCCGCGGTGCAGCGGGTGGAGAATGTGGATTTTCTGGTTAACCACCAGTTCCCGGAAGATCAGGGGCCCATGGCGCATCCTGTGCGCCCGGCGGAATACCAGAAAATTGATAATTTCTACACGCTGACGATCTATGAAAAGGGCGCCGAAATTGTCCGTATGCAGTATCACCTGCTGGGGCCGGAAAATTTTCGTCGCGCCACTGACCTTTACTTCGATCGTTTTGATGGCCAGGCGGTTACCTGTGATGACTTTGTTGCCTGCATGGAGGAGATCTCCGGGCGGGATCTGACCCAGTTCAAGCGCTGGTACAGCCAGGCGGGTACGCCGGTACTGACCGTGACAGATCGTCTTGAGAATGGCCGGTACCAGCTCACCTTCAGCCAGCACACTCCCTCGACACCAGGGCAGGCGGAGAAACAGCCGCTGATGATCCCGGTGCGTCTGGCCTTACTGGACGAAACTGGTGAGCCGCTGCCACTGGATGAGTCGGGCAATCGGGAGAAGGTCATTATCCTCGACAGGGAAGAGCAGACTTTCAGCGTTGATGCAGCAGGGCCAGTTACCCCTTCTTTGCTGCGGGGCTTTTCTGCGCCGGTGGTGCTCGACTACGCCTTCGATCATGGCCAGTTATCTCGCCTGCTGGCCCACGACAGTGATGGCTACTGCCGCTGGAGTGCTGCCCAGCGGCTTTACTTCTCCGCGCTGGATCGGCTGGGGAAAGGGGAGGGGGCCGCCGCAGCTGAGGCGCAAGCACTGGTGCCCGTATTGGAGCAAGTGATCGGTCGGGCCGATGAAGATCCGGCTCAGGCTGCGCTGTTGCTGTCACTGCCTGGTGAAGTGGCCCTTGGCGACAGGCATGCCCCCCTGGATCCTGGTGTAGTCCATGCTGCCCACCATGCCATGAAGCAGGCCTTGGGCAAGGCGTTGCAGGACCACTGGCTGTCACTGGCAGAGAATCTGATCGCTACCGAGCTGGAAATGGATGGCCGGGCCATGGGGCGCCGCCAGTTGCGCAATCTGGCGCTGGATTATCTGGCAGCGTCCGGTCACCCGGAAGCACAGCGTCTGGCAGCGGAGTTGTTCGAGTTACCGCTGTGTATGACAGAAGAACTGGCTGCGCTGCGGGTGCTGGTCCACTACAACCTGGCCGGGGCAAACCAGGCGCTGGCCCAGTTCGCTGAACGCTGGTCCGAGGAAGCACTGGTCATGGATCAGTGGTTTGCGGTTCAGGCCTCCATGCCTGGGGAGCAAAGCTTGTCCCGAATAGAGGCGCTGATGGCGCATCCTGCCTTTGACTGGACCGTCCCGAACCGGGTGCGAGCGTTGGTGGGCACCCTTGCTAACGGTAACCCTTCGACCTTCCATTCTCAGGATGGGGAGGGGTACCGCCTGTTTGCTGCGGCACTGACTCGTCTTGACGGGATCAACCCGCAGATTGCAGCCCGGTTGGCCAATGCGGCCGCGCGTCTGCCAAAGCTGGAATCGGTGCGCCGTGAGCAGCTAGCCTCCGCCTTGCGGATGGTCAAAAAGCAGGCTTCAGATAATCTGAGTGAGGTGTTGGGACGAATACTGGAGGCCTGACCCGAGTGTCACTGGCATAAGCCGCGACCAGGAGTTTTGCGCGCAAAGCGCCAGCGGCTTAATGAGGCAACAGGGCGCGGGTCAAACTAATGCCTTCAGGCTGATAACGGGTTTGGTCGGTGCGCACAAAAGTAGTGACTGGCTGGTCGTTAAATGTACACTGAGGGGGGATTTCTTTTTGGTCCCGATATGTAAGAATTAAGACTTAGTCTGGGTGGTGGTGTGCATCGGATGGAATGATGGGACCGGTACACAAGGGAGAAGCCGCCACCGGGGCAAGAACAATAAAGCCATACATGGCAATTCGGAGAGCTACATGAATAATAACCCCCTGCGCAAAACCAGGTTAGCGATGGCCGTTGCTGGTGCTGCAGCCCTTACCAGCTTGTCACTTCCTGCCTCTGCTATTCAGCTTCAATTCGACAATCCTGACTGGTCCGGCCGACTGGATACTGCCCTATCCGTCGGTGCGTTGTTCCGCACAGAAGGGCAGGACCGGATGTTGGCGGCCAATGAAGACGTGGTTGACATGACCCTGAAAGGTTATGGTTCCCAGGTCAACAAGAACGATGCCAACAACAACTTCGATACCGGGCTGGCGTCTCTGGTCTACAAGATCACCCCGGAGATGGATTTGAGCTGGCAGGGGCGTTACGGCATGTTCCTGCGTGCCACGGCGTTCCATGATCAGCAGATCATGGGCGGTAACCATGATGGCGGCGCTCTCATGAAATCAGGCCCCTTCGTGCCGGGTAACGGGTTTACTCGTTATGCCACATACTCAGATTATGCCAATAACGGTATCGGAGACGATTTCAACAGTGATGCAGAGCGTTATGCAGGCCAGCGGGCTCGCATGCTGGATGCTTATGTCTGGGGCAGTTTCGATCTGTTCGAGAAACCTCTGAATGTGCGTCTGGGCCAGCAGGTAATCAACTGGGGTGAAGCGTTGTTCATCCAGGGTGGTGTTAACACTGCCAACTACTTCGATCTCAATGCGCTGCGTTTGCCGGGTTCTGAAATCAAGGAAGCCCTGCTGCCACTGGATAGCTTGTACTTTTCCTACGGCCTGACCTTTAACGCGACACTAGAAGGCTTTTACCAGTTCGAGTGGGAAAACTCCGAGGATGCGCCGGCGGGGACCTATTTCTCTACCCATGATGCGTTTCCGGGCAGGGGCGCTGACAACGTGATTATCGATGGTCGTGTAGTGGCCCTCGGGGCTGGCGCACCGGGTCTGGAAAATGCCTTTGCTGCCTACACTGCCCAATTTGGCCCGGGTTATCAGTACGAAGCGACCCAGGTAACGGTCGATCGGATTCGTGATGAAGACGCGAAGGATAATGGCCAGTTTGGTCTGGCCTATCGTTATTTTGCTGAATCCCTGAACGGTACTGAATTTGCTGTTTACTACACCCGCACTCATGCGCGTACACCTGTAGTGGGATCCCGCATCAACAAGATCAACACCTCTGGCCTGGCTGGTGTTCCGGAAACCATCGACACAACTGAATACCAGATGGCCTACGTGGAAGACCAGGACATGTTCGGTACCAGCTTTAACACTGTCGTCGGATCCATGTCTTTGGCAGGCGAACTGGCTTATCGGCCCAAGCGAGCCATTATCAATGAAATTGGCGATAACCTGATCCAGTCACTGGCGGGCGCAGCGGCAAATCCGGCACCTACTCTGGGTGATCTGACCCAGCATTGTGTTCGCGCAGAGCTTGGCGGTAGCTGTCTGAACTCCAACACAGCGGTTCAAGAGGGGCAGCTCTATTACTTCTATGACGAAGTGGAAAGCTACAACGGGTCTCTGGTCAGTATTTTCAACTTCGGCCCTACCTGGGGTACCGATGGGTTGATCGCGCTGGTTGAGCTGGGCGTTGAGCACATCGAAGGCCTGGAAAACCCTGAGCTGGAGTATAACTCCACTGCTGCAATTCTTGGTTCCGAAGCCCAGATCTTGAGCCCGGATGATCCCAATAAATATAATCTGGATGACACCTCCTGGGGTTACCGTGCGGTTCTGAGAGCCAACTACAACAATATTTTTGCTGGTATTTCCATGGCTCCCAGCATCCGTGTCGCCCACGACGTTAATGGTAATTCCCCCATCGGCGGCAACTTCATGGAAGACCGTAAAGCTGCCACCCTGGGGCTGGATTTTGTGTACCTGAACAACCTGGAAGTGGGCATGTCTGCCACCAGCTTCTGGGGCGCCAAATATTCCAACAAACTGGCCGACCGGAACAACGCTTCGGTT
>OJEM01000328.1_pt1 | contig 11900 bp, 11 predicted proteins | sample 1593651 | NCBI WGS metagenome assembly OJEM01 (sample SAMN05416819, study PRJEB24817) | seawater metagenome | isolation source: Sea water | place: Canada:Atlantic | collected 2013-07
AGCCTTAAGTAGGAGCTGGGCGAATAGTAATGGAAGGGAGGCAGTGGGGCAAATGGCGCATTGGTTAGATGAATTTTTGTCACATAGAATTGGCATGTTGGCCGTCAGCACCAACAATAATGGCCTCTACTCCTTCTAGCTCTTCGATTAAAGCCATGCCGTTCTTTGGCCCCAGTACGAATACCGCCGTGGCCAAGGCGTCGGCCATATAGGCGCGGGCGGAAATGATCGTCACGCTGCGAGCTAAGCGTGCGGGTTGGCCGGTAGCAGGGTCGATGATGTGATGATAACGGATGCCGTCTTTTTCAAAGTAGCGCTCGTAGTCTCCGGAAGTCGCCACAGCCGCGTTCGCAATTGGGATGAGAGCGATCAGCTCATTGCTGTCATCAGGGTCTTGCACCCCGACCTTCCAGCGTTTGCTTTGGGAACCTGAGCTAGCGTATAGATCGCCCCCGGCGTTGATGTAAAACACCTCAAAGCCTGCTTTGCGGATCACTTGTGCTGCTCGGTCTATCGCGTAGCCTTTGGCAATGCCCCCCAGCCCGATTTGTGTCTGTTCGTTTTTGAGGTAGATCGTTTGTTTACTTTCATTTAGTTCGACATTCTTATAGTTGATGGCGCTAACGGCATTGAGTAAGGCGTCACTGTCAGGAATTAATTGCTGGCGAAAGTCCCATAACTTTCCTGCGCTTTTAAACGTAATATCGAATTTACCTTGGCTAAGTTCTGAAATGTATAGTGCTTCAGACATTAAGCGAAAGACTTCCGGCTCGACGCTGACGGCGCGTTTTCCTGCATTATGGTTGATTTCTGAAATACGGCTGGTGGGTTCCCACTCTGAGAACACGGCTGTGATGCGTTCTATTTCATTGATGGCATTATTAATGGCTTGGTGCGCTAAGGTGCTAGGTTCTGACGGCGGGAGCAGAATATTAAATTCTACCGTCGTAGACATTAAGCCGACTGAACGAGAAGCGCTGGCCTGTGTTAAGTCGTTGGCTTGTATGCGCTCGTTAGCGACTACCGTGTCGCTAAGAATAACCAGAACAATGAACTGAGTGGTGAACAGAAGAGTTCTGACCAACATCATGGTGCAAAATAATCGAGAGCGGCTTTAAAGTCAGCATCTACACGGCGACCTTTATGAACAACTTGTCCTTGTGTATTTACGACTAATAACGTCGGGGTGCCACGGACATTAAATCGATCACCAACAATAAGGTCAGGGTCTGAAATGGAGCGCCAAGGTAATGATTTTTTAATCTCAACCTCTAGGCCATCGGCGGGATCTTTATTCACATTTAATCCAAGCCATTGAAGGTTCTGATGGCTGGCATATTCTTCTTTTAAATGCGGAATTTCTGCCATGCAGTAGCCACACCAAGATGCCCATACAATGAGCACAGTGGGTTTTGTGAGTGAGTCAAAATCGATATTAATAGCGTCACCATGAATTGATGCATATTCCGTGGCGTTACTGAGGCTAGATAGAAAGAGGGTTAGAACAATCGTCAATATACGGTTCATAGTGGTGTATACCATCCTAATGTTAGCCAATAAAAATCAAGGTTGTCCGAGCGTTGGTAATAATTAAATCCGATTTCATAATTAGATAATTGGCTAGTTAACCAAGTAGAAGTCCAGTAAGAAACAAGTAAGCCAGCACTGTGACCATCGAAGTTTCCGAGATCAGAGTCACTGGTTTGGAATGTCTGTATTGCATCAAACTGGGTTGCGAAAAAATCAGCCTCATCCTGAGTGTAAAATCGATAACTCGGTTCAAGGGTTAAACGCCCCTCGCGAATTCGGTAAAAATAACGCGCTTCAATGGCGTGGCCTTTAAGATTCCAGTCGTCGCGATAGGTGCTCGCTCCAAGTTGAACAGAGTCCTTGCCTAGCGCATGTTTGTAACGAAAAGAAAGCGTGTCGCGCACACGTAAATCGGGGGCCTTTTCTATCTCCAGTTGAGTACTGTTTGGCGGTAGATTAATGACCACTGAATTAAATGACGTCGCTAACATGCCTGTTTGTTTGCTGTGAACCCACGAGAGATCAAACAGTGAGACCGGCGATAAAGTTTGCGTCAAGCTGAGTGTGCTGGTGAATGTATCACGAGGGGCGTCGGTCTCTTTGCTGCCGTCGTAGCGAATCATGCGGACGGTGTCATCAAAGTACTGAAACTGAGCACTTAATTGCGTGGATTCTTCATTCAATGATTGGGATAACCCAAAGCCATAACCGGTGCTGCGATAAGCAAATTCTTGACCGTAGCTGGCGTGGATATTAAACCCGAAGCGATTGCTGTTTACATCGCTACTCCGATATTTCCAGCGAGTTTCTATATTGAACCGGCCTGGATTATAGCCGGTAGCCGCTGATACTGTTTCTGCTTTGTCGCGAGCGTCATCGTAAGAGGCGGCCGAGACAATATCCCCCACGGCTTTGACACTGGCGGCATTGGTATCGTTTAAGCGTTTCTGAAAAAGTAAAATACCTTCGTAAATGGTGGCTTCTTCGTCAGTATAGATATTGCCGCCATTGTCTTTTTGCTGATAAACAAGACCGCGCGCCGCAAATAGACTGTCGAGTTCGTCCGCCGTCGGCACGGCCGCCATGCTTTGCAGGTGAGAGAATACTCCAGCAAAGGCGACCAACCATGTGAGCCCCCTTCGCCACTGAGGTGTCAGTAACATCCGCAACCACCTCCGCCACCGCCAGAAAACACACCGGCAGCACCTTCTCTGGCGCTATAAACATCGGCTTCGAGTTCGCTTTTTAGTGGCGAGCTGGAAAAGCTCATATCCGGTTCGGCCAAGCGTTCTCGCTCATTAAAGCGCACGCCAGTGCAGCCGCTGATACATGCCAATGTAAAAATGAGGAGTATGCAGTGCTTCATAACAATACCTGCGTATTACTGTATTTATGGTAATTGACTGTTTTTAAGGTGACGCATTGTTTTCAAGGTAACAGAGCCTTGATGGTAACAGGAAATAGCGAAAGGTTTGTTACAGGATGTCGTGAGATGCCAGCCGTTGGTTTATGTCGTTGGATTGCAGTGACGGGGAGTGTGAAAGGTAAATGATCAGACTGAAAGTGACTGCGCTGCCTATCTCGGTTGAGGTAATTAGACGCCTGATATGAGTCTGTACTTAACAAGGTTAGCGGCCTAAATAAGCCGCTATGCCTTACCATGTGTCACGTGCTGGGTGATTAGCCCAAGATCATATCAGAGGCTTTCTCGGCAATCATTAGGGTCGGAGCAGTGGTATTTCCACCTACCAACGTCGGCATGATTGAAGCGTCCACAACGCGTAGCCCTTCTAGACCATGTACTTTAAGCGTGTCATCAACAACGGCCATATCATCATTGCCCATTTTACAGGTGCCTACTGGGTGATAAATGTTGTCGGCTTTTTTACGAATAAAGTCACGAATTTCTTCGTCGGTTTGCACATCTTTTCCTGGGAATATTTCATCCCCGCGCCATGGGTCAAATGCTTTTTGCGCAAAAATTTTGCGTACCGCTTTAACGCCACGAACCATGCCTTCAAAGTCATCAGGATGATCCAGTAGGTTTGGATCAATCAGCGGATGACTATCCGGTTTTGTATCTTTTAATTTTACAGATCCACGGCTTTTTGGGCGTAATACGCAGGCGTGACCTGAGTAACCGTAACCAAAGGTAAAGGGTAAATTCAGGCCGTGGTTGTCTAAGCGGACGCTACTCATGTGGAATTGAATATCAGGAATTTCTTCTTCCGGGCGCGATTTAATAAAACCGCCTGATTCTGCAACATTCGATGTGAGAAGATCGGTTCTATTAAAAATATAATTATATAAAGCGACCGGCCCTTTCAGGAATAATATTCTAGGGGTGATGGCAATGGTGTCTGAACGCTTACTTTTTTGTACAACTAGAATATCTGGATGATCTTGAAGATTCTCACCAACACCGGGTAGCTCATGCACCAGAGGAATACCGTGCTTTTCTAACTCATCCTTTGGACCAACACCAGAAAGCTTTAATAGTTTTGGTGAGTTGATCGCACCACCAGATAAAATTACTTCAGCGCCTTCTAACACAACCTTTTTACGCTTGTGCGTAACTTCGACGCCTGTTGCACGCTTATCATCAAACAGTATTTTATTGGCCGTCGCTCCGGTCATAACGGTCAAGTTAGGACGGTTTAATACAGGGTGTAGATAGCCACGAGCAGCACCAAAGCGCTCACCGTTTTTCTGGAAAACTTTAAATAAACTGACGCCTTCAGGCGTGGCTGTATTTAAATCATCGGTGGCGGGGAAGCCAGCTTCAACGCCTGCATCAACAAAGGCTTTACTGACTTCTAATGGTGATTGTAGGTCGGCGATGTTAACCGGGCCGCCAACGCCATGAAATTCGTTTTCGCCTGGTTCATAATTTTCGCTGCGCTTGAACAAAGGAAGGATGCTGTCGTAGCCCCAGCCTTTGTTGCCGAGAGACTCCCAGTGATCGAAATCCCACTTGTGTCCACGGGTGTAACACATAGCATTCACGGCCGATGAGCCGCCTAAGGTTCTGCCGCGCGGAATGAAAACACGACGATTGTTCAATGCCTTTTGCGGCTCTGTCCAGTAGCGCCAGTTTCGAGTTAACGAACGCATCATGAAAATAATGCCAGCAGGAACCTTAATGAAAATACTATTGTCCGCCGGGCCTGCTTCCAGTAAACACACGTTATTGTTTGGGTCTTCTGAAAGGCGGTTGGCTAACACACAGCCCGCAGCACCTGCACCAACGATAATGTAATCAAATTTCATCGATCTGTTGCCCTCAAGGATGAAAGATTCACCAAGAATCATGTCTGTGAAAAATGCAGCTACTGATTAATGCAGATACATTTTGTGGCTGACGTCAGATTTTACTGTTGCAAATCATCAGCCTTGCCACACTTAATTAAGTCATGCTCGTCTAAGTTCGTCAGCCTAATTAACGTTAAATCTATACTGCATCAGAATTAACGAATGAAAAACTTATAAATGAGCTTCTGGATACTTGTGCCATACGGTGGGTAAATATAACGCCCACTGTTGAATCGGCCTTTACGGTGTACCCCTTTGGCTTTGGACAATGACACAAAGCCTTCTTTGCCATGGTAGTGGCCCATACCTGATGGCCCTACGCCCCCAAAGGGCATATCGTCCTGAGCAATATGCATTAGAGTATCATTCACGGATACGCCACCGGCATGTGTTTGCTCAAGCACTTGTTGTTCTAGATCACGATTATAACTGAATAAATACAGGGCGAGGGGGCGCTCGCGGTCATTAATGTACTTGATTGCGGCGTCGAATGACTTATATGGCACGATCGGCAAAATCGGACCAAATAGCTCTTCCTGCATAATGGTCATATCGTCGGTGCCTTTTTCGACAATATGCAGCGGCATTTTACGCGTTCCGGAGAAGTTTTCGTCCGCCGGGTTTATTTGCGTGATATGAGCGCCTTTATCTTCTGCGTCTTTTAGCCAAGTAACGAGCCGCTCATACTGGCGGTCATTAATGATGGCGGTGTAGTTGTCGTTATCACGAACGGTTGGGTAGAGGCGCGCGAAAGTTCGATGATATTTGCCAATAAACTCTTTCTCCGTGCCTTCAGGCAGAAGAATATAATCTGGTGCAATACAGGTTTGCCCAGCATTGACGGCTTTACCAAAACAGATTCGCTCTACGGCGTCGCTCATATTGGCACCGGGCGCGATAATCGCTGGTGATTTTCCGCCCAGTTCGAGTGTGACTGGGGTTAGGTTTTTCGCCGCCGCCGCCATAACGTGCTTACCCACAGCGGTAGAGCCTGTGAATATTAAATGATCCCACGGGGTTTCTGAAAAGACGGTAGAGACTTCAACCTCGCCTTCAATCACCGCCGCGTGCTCTTCGTCGAATACTTCGGCCAGTAGATCTTTAATCACGGCATTGGCGGCAGGCGTGAACTCCGACATTTTAATCATGGCACGGTTGCCCGAGGCAATGGCGGTGGCTAATGGCACAATGGCCAGTTGGATAGGGTAATTCCATGGCACCATAATGCCGATCACACCGAGCGGTTGGTAAATCACTTGGTTGAATGAGGGGGCAAATAATGCGCTGACATGACGGCGCGAGGGTCGCATCCATTTTCGCACGTTTTTGATCATGTAATTCAGTGATTGCACGGTGATCATGATTTCGGCTATCAGGGTTTCATCTTTGGCGCGACAGCTAAAATCTTCATTCACCGCGCTAGCAATAGAATCTTGATGACGAATCACCGCCGCTTTGAGTTTTGTCAGTTGCTCAACACGGGACTTGGCGGTTGGCATAGGGTTTTGCCTAAATGCTGCCTTTTGTTTTGAGAATAAAGACTGAAGGCGCTCAATCTCTTGTGCGGGCGGATGCAATTCAGTGACTGTTGCGACCATATTGAGCTCCTATTATTCAGATCAGATATCTCGAAAAGCGGCATGCTTCCCGAATGTTGTAGGACAATCATAATTGCATTATTAGAGCTATTACTCTAAAACGTCAATAGGTACTGCGAATAAAGACCGTAAATGCGCTGGAAATGACGTAAAATCATTGCCATTGGTGGTTCGCGTATGTTTAAGCGCGTTACTACAGCATGCCGTGATGAGACGTCACGGAAGTTCATGTGGGCTACATTTTTCTTGGAGTTATCTGCTGTATGGGTACTAGAGATCGAATCATTGAGGCCAGTTTGGTGCTCTTTAATGATCAAGGAGAGCGCAATGTCACCACCAACCACATTGCCGCGCACTTGGGGATTTCGCCGGGTAACCTCTATTACCATTTCAAAAACAAGCAAGCGATCATATTTGAGTTGTTCATACGCTATGAAGCAAGGGTGATGGATGTGCTTCAGTTACCTGAAGAGCGGGGCATCTCGACGTCTGATAAATTGCGCTACTTGGTGGAGACGTTTAAAGGGCTTTGGGAGTATCGATTTATGCACCGTGATATGGAGTCGCTTCTTAGTGTCGATTCATCTTTGCACGGGCGTTATCGGGAGTTTTTTCGTCATTGTTTGGCGCGGATCTATCAAATCTTGTTGGCGCTGAATCATGCGGGCATTATGCGAATTACAGACGACGAGGCAGAAGACTTAGCGCTTAGCATTTGGATTATTGTGACGTCGTGGTTTTCTTTTCTGCATTGCAACTTAATGACCGGCGATACTCAGGGTATTTCTCAAGAAATGCTGCTTAGCGGTATATATCAAGTTTTTTCATTAGAGCGGCCCTACATTACAGCAGAGCATAAAGAAGAAGTACTGGCTGCCCAGCGTGAATTTTTAACACGCCCTACGTGGCTTAAAATTTGAAATTGGTCTTTCAGAGCGTCTGCGTGTTACAAAATGGCAGGCGTTTATTTTTTGAATTGCCGGAATCGTGCCTTCACATGCTAAAGCGCCTGTATCAGAATGGAGACTACTGGTAACAAATTGGGTCGCCGCCGTGTATCGTCTTGTTTTTCTTGTGTCTCTGGTAGTCAGTTTACCTACCCATGCCTTTAATTTTTCGACCCATGCAAAGATTTGTGCGCTGGCTTATCAGCAGGTCAGTCGTGAGGTTCAAACAAATATTGATGCCTTAGTGGCTCAGGCGTCCCTTGCCAATAACAAAAAAATCACTAATTTTCCGCAACTGTGTGGTTGGCCGGATACGGTACGAAAACAGGCTGAATATAAGCATACAGGGCGTTGGCATTACTTGAATGTTGCTCGGTCTTCAAGCGTGGTGAAATCTGATGATTGTCCTACTGAGGGCTGTGTGCTGTCGGCGATAGACGATATGTTTAAGCGATTGCAAGGCTCCCCCAAAACAGAGTGGGAAGCGCTGGGGTTTCTCGGGCATTTTATCGGAGATATTCACCAGCCTATGCATGTAAGTTATGCTGATGACCGCGGTGGAAATCGTACTAAGGTATATTACGAAGGTGATCGAACCAATCTGCATAAACTGTGGGACAATAATATTGTGGGAACTTTTCCCGCGAATAGCGATCTGTATCAGGCTTCAGCATTACCACTCGTTAATGTGTCACAAGCGACACTGATTTGGGCCAATGAATCACTTACGCAAACACGTAAAATTTATAAAGGTTATCGTAGTGGAATGTCGATATCCGAAAACGACATAGTAGATGATCGACGTTGGATAACGACACGGATCAGCCAAGCGGCAAGCCGTCTTGCTGGTGTGTTGGAAAGCGCTCTCAAGGTCAATCAAGTGCCTGCAGTAGAGTAACGTAGGGAAACACCATGATAAAAATAATACACGTAGTACCTCGCTTGTTTTTAATAACCGCCTTTGTGTTTTCAATGGCAGCCTCTGCGGAAGACGGGCGGACCGTATGTCGCAGTAATGATGTTAAGCACATTGTTCAAGTGGTTTATCCTCAAGGCTGGGACGTGCCCTGTGAAGTACGCTTTCAAACGCCTGGTGAAGACGATAGAGTGATTTGGAAGGCCGAAACTCAGGTCGGATTCTGTGAGCGTAAAGCGCAAGAGATCATTGAGCGTCGCATAAATAGCGGCTGGGATTGCACTGAAGAAATCATCTTTGATAGCCCCGCGCTGACTGAAAGTAGTTTGATTTCAGATTTGCCACCACCAACACGTTAGTGCTCAGGAAGTGCCTCGCGGCTGAGTTAGATCATGACTTGCGGGTTTGATATCGGCTAGAGTAAATCGTCGATATGCATGCCGGTGCCTCTAATGCCTACCAATATTTTAAATTCCCAGCTAAGTACTGTAATAAGTACTATGCGACTGCCTTTTTTGATACTCACACCTATTTGCGTCTTGCTGGGCGTATCTTCCGTGGCTGGAATATCCGCCTTATTATCACTGCATGTCTGCTTGGTTTTTACTGGGGCTTTGCTGGCCCATGTGAGCGTTAACATGCTTAACGAATATCAAGACTTTAAAAGTGGCTTAGATTTAGTCACTGACCGTACTCCTTTTAGTGGCGGCAGTGGTGGCTTGCCTAAAAATCCACAAGCGGCCCCTGCGGTATTAAGTGGCGCGCTTATCGCCTTAGTTGGCGTTATTTTTATCGGTTTCTTACTGGCGGTTCAGTATCCACTGTTGTGGATACTGGGTGTGATCGGAAGTGTGATTATTCTGACGTATACACAGCACATTAACCGAATACCGTGGTTGTGTGTCATTGCTCCGGGTGTTGGGTTTGGCCTGCTTATGGTTGCCGGTGCAGCCATCGTTGCTGGCGATATTGCAGGCCATGAATTATCAATGATTTGTGCTGCATTGCTGGCCTTTTTTATGGTGAATAATCTACTGCTCGCTAACCAATTCCCAGACATAAAAGCGGACGCCGAACACAGGCGTGAACATTTATTGATTAAATACGGCACGGTGGCTGGGGTAAAAGTGTATGGGGTAACAACACTATTGGCCGGGCTGACCATTGTTATTTCTGTCATATTTGACGTGTGGACGCCCTGGGCATTACTGGCGTTGCTTCCATGGGCGCTTACTTTAAAAACGTGGGCGGCATTGAATAGTTTAAAAGAAAATATTGCTCAGCAGCCCGAAGCATTAGGGTTGAATGTGGTTGCTACATTGTTGACGCCACTGGTGGTGAGTGTGACATTGCTGGTGGTTACTTAAATCGCATTGAAGGTGCGTGTGTTTTTAATGCGATTATTCAGAGGGGCTTAAGTGTGAGCTATTTCTGGATTTGAAAACGGACGTCGTATCGGTTTTTGCGAGAGAAGAGCGCCACCAGCGTTAAAACGTTAGCGGCCTCCTTATGTATCAACTAGCTCATACCTCAACTAGCTCATACCTCAACTCCCCGAAGGCTAGTTGAGCAACTCTCTCACCAGACGGAAGCCTGTGAATTCATCGGCGGTGCCCGTGTGCGGAGCAATCGTCGATGTACGGCATTCTGTCATCGGAGTTTGACGTGAGCCGCCAGCCACAAACAACTCGTGATTGTCGTATACCCATTCTTGAACGTTACCAATGTAGCTGGCTAATCCATAAGAGTTTTGTGAGCCGTTGGTTGTTTTTAACAGCTCTAGCCCTTTTTCTATCCCGCCGTATTTTAAGTAACAGTTACGGTCACTTAACGCTTGTTTGCCATCTGCATTGGCAGCAATGAGCCATTCGTCATAATTCGGCAAGCGGTAGGTGTGCCCAGTGACAGAGCTTAACCAGCCGGCGTAATTTTCAGCAAAATTTAGATCGATGCTGTGGACAGGTAAGAAGTTAGTCGCGTACTTACTGCTATCACAAAGCTGACTGACGGTGCAGTAGTCAGAAACGTCATCATAAGTAATTTCGTATTGGCTGATTGCGATGGCACCACCACTTGGTGAGGGAACCACAACCATGGTCGGGCCTTTGGCTTGTCGAGGCAATGGGTCGGCGCATGTATAGCGACGGCCACGGCTGCCGGAACCTGGCTCAAGGTGTGAGCAGTAATCAACTTTTAATGACTTTAATACGGCTTGCTCGGGTAGCAGTGAGAGCGATTCGTTAAGCATTTTTTCTGCTGAATATGGGCTGATGGCAGAAAGTTTGTTAAAGCATTGTGTTAAGGAATCCGCAACGACCTTATGCAGTGTGGCAGCACGTTCTGGCTCTAGAGAATCAAGCACACGAAGGTGCCCTGCGACCTTGCCTTCTACATCAATTTCGTTTGGACAGCGTAGTGCGTTTTCTAGACCAGCGACTTCGTCTCGTATCTGCGTGCGACGAGTGACCTCAAGTTCGGTTTGGCGTTCAATGCGCTCTTCTTCTAAACGGTCAGCTTCTTCTTTTGCTTCAGCTAGACGAAGGTTTTCTTCACGTAGGCGTTCTGCTTCTTGCAGAGTGATGACCTGTTTGGTCATGACTCGAATATCATTTTCCGGGCCACCCCAGCGGCTAGAGGCTTTCAATCTTGGGATGACTTCATCAAGCGCATCATTGGCCATTAAACGTTTAGCTTCATCTAGATACGCAATTGACACCCGTGAGCGAACATCAACTTCTGTCTCAGTGTCGTCAGGAACAAGTTGAGCGTAAACACGCAGCTCTTTTTGAACCTCTTTGTCCCACTTCGGTGTTAGGGCTGAGATCTGAACCAGACGCTCAATCGTTTGCCGTTGGTTGCCAATGGTGGACTGCTCGAGTTGCTGCTCTAGCTCTTCTTGCAGCTGAACTTTCAATTCTTCTTGTGCTCTTGCTTGATCGCCTGATTGCTCCAGGTAAAGCGCACCAGCAACACCAAAGGCGACAACACTGGCAACGAGCGCCCATAACAGAACCTTGGGTTTGCCAAAGAAGCTTTCATAGAACTCTGCAACGGTGGCAGTACGATTATCGCGCGACAGTTCGAGAGCGTTAGATAACGCATTCCACTGTCTGCGGCTAAGGCCTTTTAATTTTTTAGGCTTTAGATTTTTTTCGAGCGCTTGGTTTGCTGGGGTCTTCTTGAAAGGGTGCTTGCCGCTATATAATTCATAAGCAACACAGCCTAAAGCGTACACATCATCAGACTCTGATGGTTCTGCACCACACAGCATTTCGTTACTGGCGTAAGCCGGAGTGAGTGCGCCCAATGTGCCAGCGTCAAAGATAGTTTTTTCGCCAGCGGTGTGCGCTGCACTACCGGCAGAGACAGCCCTTGCGATACCAAAATCGAATACCTTGGCACCTTTGCTTTTGGTGATGAAAATGTTGCCGGGTTTGAAGTCCGAGTGAATAATATTATGCGAGTGTGCGTAAATTAGCGCGTTTGAAATATCTTCAAGGTTTGATTTCGCATCTTCCGGTTCTAAGCCGTTTGGAAACTCCCGAAGTAACTCATCAAGAGGAGCACCCTCTAAAAACTCCATCGTCATGAATACGG